>Ga0247810_10000428_pt1 | contig 46844 bp, 40 predicted proteins | sample UWRJL119311C1_FD_179918 | JGI IMG/M metagenome (GOLD analysis project Ga0247810, IMG submission 179918) | Plant litter microbial communities from Arlington Agricultural Research Station in Wisconsin, United States - UWRJ-L119-311C-1 | ecosystem: Environmental > Terrestrial > Plant litter >...
TGTCGATGAAGTGCTGGTAGATCGGCCGGTAAAATAAAACTCCGAGAAGCATTCCGGTCATCATGATCCATTTCCGGCCCACCCTGTCGCTCCAGGATCCGAATATCACGAAGAAAGGCGTTGCAAAAACAATGGCCCAGAGCAGGATGTAGCGCGAATCGTTGAAATCGAGCTTACAGGTATTTTCAAGAAATGACTGCGCATAGAACTGACCGGTATACCAGATCACGCCCTGCCCCATCGTTGCACCGAAAAGCGCCAGCAGAACCATTTTAAAATTGGCCTTTTTGCGGAAGCTTTCTTTCAGCGGATTGGCTGAGATCTTTCCTTCCGTTTTCAGTTTTGCAAATTGTGGGGATTCGTGCATTTTCATGCGGATGTAGATCGAAACCACGACAAGCAGAATGGAGATCAGGAAGGGAACTCTCCAGCCCCAGTCGCCGAACGTTTCAGCGCCAAGCAGGTTTTTGGTCACCACGATCACACCCAGCGACAGGAACAGCCCGAGCGTTGCGGTGATCTGTATCCAACTGGTAAAAAAGCCGCGCCGTCCGGGAGGAGCGTGTTCCGCCACATAAGTCGCAGCGCCGCCATACTCACCGCCAAGTGCCAGGCCCTGGATCAATCGAAGTAAAAGCACCAGACCCGGAGCCGCGTAACCGATGGAATCGAAAGACGGGATCAGTCCGATCAGGAAAGTCGAGCCCCCCATGAGCACCAACGTAAGCAGGAAAGTGTATTTTCGGCCGATCAGATCGCCGAGACGTCCGAAAAAGAGCGCACCGAAAGGTCGTACAATGAATCCTGCGGCAAAGATCGCCAGTGTATTGATCAGCGCCGAAGCACCCGAATCCGACGGAAACAAATGCTTCCCGATCACGCCGGCAAGGCTCCCGAAGATGTAGAAGTCATACCATTCGATCAGCGTCCCCAGGGAAGACGCACCTATGACTTTCGCAATGCTGTTTGTTTTTACCTGCTGTTCCATCGCCATTAAGATATTCTATTTAATTTATCCGGTGGCTTTTTCAAAAAGTATAAATAATCTTTTTTTCTTGCCGAATGTTCACATAAACTTTTACTTTAGTGATGCCTCAGAAAATAAGCTCAGTTAAAACGCTTAATTAGTTAACATGATTCCTGAAAAAACAGCAAAACCAGTTTTTGAAACAACTGGGAGGCAGCTGACCGTAAAAAAAAAATTCAATGATCCGGATCGGCTTTTCGTTTCAATTCTCCCTTTCTTTAACCGAACAGCCGAAAACAATCAGCGGAAATTTCCTCCGGGTTGAACTTCATACGCAAGAGAAGACAACAAAACTAACGGCTTTCCTACCCGGAATAAATTGCTGAAACAAAACCACAGCAAAGCGGAACAGGTACATGCTGAATAAAACGACAAAACGATTGAATACTATGAAAAATTACCCTTATCAGATAACATCCCTTTCCGAATACCACGAAGCTTACGCCGGGAGCGTCAAAAGCCCGGAAGCATTCTGGGAAGCGATCGCTGAGAATTTCACCTGGAAAAAGAAATGGGACAGGGTGCTGGAATGGAATTTCAAAGAGCCGAAAGTGGAATGGTTCAAAGGTGCGACACTGAACATCACGGAAAACTGCCTTGACCGTCACCTCGAAGAAAGAGCCGATTCGCCGGCCATTATCTGGGAACCGAACGATCCGGAAGAACACTACCGCGTGCTGACCTATAAAGACCTTTACAGGAAAGTTTGCCAGTTTGCCCACGTTCTGCAGCACAATGGGGTAAAAAAAGGCGATCCTGTCTGCATTTATATGGGAATGGTTCCAGAGCTGGCAATCGCCGTTCTGGCCTGTGCACGCATCGGAGCCGTACACTCAGTGATTTTCGGTGGATTTTCCGCACAGAGTATTTCCGACCGTTTACTGGATGCCAAAGCCGAATTCATCGTTACCTGCGACGGGGCTTACCGCGGTCAGAAGGATATTCCGCTGAAAAGTGTAATCGACGATGCACTCGTTTCCTGCCCGTTCGTGAAACGCGTAATCGTTTGCACCAGGACGCGCATTCCTGTAAGCATGATCAAAGGCCGCGACGTCTGGTGGGAAGAAGAGATCAAACTGGTCGAATCAAAAGGATTGAGACACTTCGAAGCCGTGGAAATGGATGCCGAAGATCCCTTATTCATCCTCTATACGTCCGGATCTACCGGAAAACCGAAAGGCGTGGTACACACTGTTGCCGGCTACATGATCTACACGAATTACACCTTTGTGAATGCCTTCCAGTACCAGCCCAACGATATTTTCTTCTGCACGGCCGACATCGGCTGGATAACCGGTCACAGTTATATTCTCTATGGACCGCTGAGCGCAGGAGCCACTTCCTTAATTTTCGAAGGAATTCCTACCTGGCCCGATGCCGGCAGGTTCTGGGATGTGATAGACAAGCACAAAGTCAATACCTTGTATACTGCGCCAACAGCCATTCGCAGCCTGATGGGCTACGGGCTCGATCCGCTCGAGGGAAAAGACCTTTCTTCGCTGAAAGTGCTCGGAACAGTCGGCGAGCCGATCAACGAAGAAGCCTGGCACTGGTACGACACCCATATCGGGAAGAACAACTGCCCGATCGTCGACACCTGGTGGCAAACGGAAACCGGTGGATTGATGATCACGAATCTTGCAGGAGTAACTCCGGCCATTCCCGGAACGGCAACACTGCCAATGCCCGGGATCCAGCCCTGCCTGGTTGACGAAAGCGGCAATGAGATCGAAGGAAACGGTGTTTCGGGAAATCTCTGCATCAAATTTCCATGGCCGGGTATGATACGCACAACTTACGGAGATCACGAGCGCTGCCGCATAGCTTATTTTGCGACTTACGAAAACCTGTATTTCACAGGCGACGGAGCCTTGCGCGATGAGAACGGAAATTACAAGATCACCGGGCGCGTAGACGACGTTCTGAATGTCAGCGGACACAGGATAGGCACGGCGGAGGTTGAAAACGCGATCAACATGCACGCCGGAGTTATCGAAAGTGCCGTTGTCGGCTATCCTCACGACCTGAAAGGTCAGGGAATTTACGCTTACGTGATCCACGACGGTCACCCGGACGACGAGAACCGCGTTCGGCAGGATATCGTTCAGACCGTTTCCAGGATCATCGGTCCGATCGCCAAACCGGATAAAATTCAATTCGTTAAAGGCCTTCCTAAAACACGAAGCGGTAAGATCATGCGGCGTATCCTTCGGAAAATAGCTGAAAACGACCTGAACGCTTTAGGAGATACTTCCACCTTGCTCGATCCTTCCGTAGTGGATGAGATCAAAGCAGGGAAACTTTAATCAGGACAATGAGAAGCCGGTGAATCAGATTTACCGGCTTTTTAATTGTACTTAAAGGCTCTATTTAGCCATTTGCTGATTAGCCAGGTTAATTTTTCTCACCACAAAGAAGCAGCGCCAAATCAAACAACATCTTTTCCCGTTCGGTAGGCCGTGCCTTTAAAAAGAGCTACCAGCTGGCCTTCAGCATTCGTGGTTCGGATAGCATAAACCCCGGTTTTATTTCCCAGGTGAAGTTCCGTTGCTTCAACCGTTAGCACCTCTCCTTCTTTGGCCGGGCGCGTGAAAGTGATGGAAACATCCAATGCCACTGTTATGATACCATGTGAATTGCAGGCAAAAGCGAAAGCAGAATCCGCGGCAGAGAACAGTACACCGCCGTGGATATTTTCAAATCCATTCAGCATCTCCTGCTTAACGGTGTAATGCAGCTTGCAATAGCCTGTGTCTATTTTATCGATCTCCAGCCCCATCCATTTCGTGAACTGGTCGCGTTTGATCATTATTTCCAATACTTCCTGGGGTGTCATTTCTTTCAATTGCTTTCTTAATAATCAGTTTACCGTAATCTTTCCACAAAATACCAGCGATCACGACCTCCTAAATTTAGTTATTATCCGGCAGGTCGCGGACACCTGGACCAATTATGTTAACATGTGAATAATTTCACAGGCGAATGGGCGTTTTAGCGTAAATCGGTACCTTCGCATGCCGGAAATTTACCGGAATAAATCTTCAACGATGCTGAAAATTGACATGCACACGCACATTATGCCGAAGTTCCTTCCCAAATGGGCTATGGAATTTGGTTACGGTAACTTTATCCATCTCGAGCACAACGACGACGGAACAGCCGACATGATGCAGGGCGGTCAGTTTTTCAGGAGAATCGAAGAAAATTGCTGGGCGGAAGAGCTTCGGATCAAGGAATACGCCGATTTCAATACGCAGGTCCAGGTCGTTTGTACCATTCCCGTATTGTTCGCTTACTGGGCGAAACCGGAGCACGGAGCTAAAGTTTCCCGCTTCCTGAACGATCATATTGCCGACCTCGTAAGCCGCTATCCGAAACACTACATTGGCCTGGCAACTTTACCCATGCAGGATACGAAGCTCGCGATCGAAGAGCTGAAACACGCAAAAGCAACCGGCCATTTGGGCATCCAGATCGGTTCGAACATCAACGGAAAGAACCTGAGCGAACCTGAATTTTTCCCCATCTTCGAAGCCTGCGCGGATCTCGGAATGGCCGTCATGGTTCATCCGTGGCAGATGATGGGCGAAGACGACATGAAAAAATACTGGCTCCCATGGCTCGTTGGAATGCCGGCTGAAACCTCACGCGCTGCCTGTTCCATGATCTTTGGCGGAGTGCTGGAACGTCTCCCGCATCTTCGCGTTTGTTTTTCGCACGCCGGGGGATCTTTCCTCCCAACGCTGGGAAGAGTGGAGCACGGTTTCAATTGCCGTCCCGACCTGGTAGCTGTCGATAACAAGGTAAACCCAAGAGAATACCTCGGAAAGTTCTGGGTGGATTCCATTACCCACGATATCGACATGCTCGAATACATTCTGAAAATGCAGGGAAGCAAACGCGTCTGCCTCGGGTCTGATTATCCTTTTCCGCTCGGAGATCTGGAGATTGGCAAATTCATCGAAGACAGTAGTCTTTCTCCGCAGGTCATCGAAGATATCTTCGTGAATTCAACACTCGAATGGCTCGGAATGGATGCCGAAAAAGGAAAATTGCTTTTTGCGCTTTAAAGACTATCTGTCTGAAAAACAAACATCCAGGTACTTTTTTCTTTTAAACCAGCTGAATAATCCCTATCATTGCAGGAAGACCGGTAACCGCTGATCCGAAGCAATCGAAGGAAGAGCTGCTTCCCTGACCTGATCCAAGCGCCGTCTGCTGACGGTCTGCCTTCGTAGCCTGGTCCAAAAACACCATACCCCGGTGTTACTCCGATGAAAACCCGATGATACTCCGATGTTACTCCGCTGATCCCTCATGTCATCCTGCTGGATCACTGCTGGCATACTGCTGGATTCCCCGTACTATTCCCGTACCACAGCTACACAAGAGTAGTGAACAGCTTATAGCTGATCTGTGAAACCAGAAAGCCCCGACAATATACGGTCAGGGCTTTCCATTCTAAATTATTTTCCGCTTATTTGCTCACAACCACCGGTATATGCTCAATCCCGGTTTCCGTGATCACTTTAATCGTATAAACACCATCTGCAAACGCCGTAAGATCAATTACAGAAGAGGAAGCTTTCACTGCTGAAGAGAAGACCAGCTTCCCAAGATGATCAAAAACAACGATGGATTCCATCAGCCTGTCTCCCGCATCAACGGTTAGCATTCCGGACGATGGATTAGGGAAAGCAGAGATCATCGATGTTCCCGATTCACTAATTCCCAGGCACGCTTCAACGGATATCGTCGATGAAGCAATAGCCGAGCAGCCGTTGGAATTTGTGTAGAAATAAGTCACCGTACTGGTTCCTGATCCTGCCGCTGCCGGATCGAACTGCGTTCCCGTTACGCCGTTCCCGGAGTAAGTTCCTCCCACCGGAGATCCTCCCGTTAAGGTAATTGCTCCGCTGTAATCACAAAGCGCTTCGAATGCACCGAGTGTAACCGACGGAGCCGGGTTCACAGTGATGGTCGTTGCCGGAGAGCTCGGAGAAGTACATCCGCCGTTGCTCACTGCAACCGAATAAACCCCGGAGGAGCTCACCGTGATCGACGGAGCTGTAGATCCGTTAGACCAGGTGTTTCCTGTAACAGATGACGATGTCAGAACGACGTTCCCGCCCGTACAGAAAGTAGTCGGACCTCCGGCAGAAACCGTTGGCGTTGGAAGCGATCCTGAATCTGTCAGCGTTTGGGTCAGCGTATTCGAGACGCAGCCCGGATTGTTGGTAAATACAAAGCTGTAAGACCCGGCTGCGAGGTTTGGAATGGTCGCCGGGAGTGTTATAGCCGTTTGTGAACCTGTCGAAGTTCCGGACCAGCTCAGATCGCCTGTTCCGGAGCCTGTAACTTCAATGCTTCCGGTCGCTGTTCCGCAAAGTGCCGGATTCGTTACGATCCCCGCAGAAATGACCGGTGCAGGGCTTGCCGTAACGGTTATACCGGTTGAAACCGGTGATGAACAACCACTAGCTGTCTGCGAAACGGTGTAAGTGTTCGAAGACGAAACAGTTATCGACTGGCTGCTGGCGCCATTCGACCATAAATTACCCGTTGAAGCAGAAGATGTCAGCACTACGCTTCCGCCTGCGCAGAAAGCGGTAGGGCCGCCTGCAGTGATTGTAGGAGCTGCCGGAGCTGGAGTTACAGAAACGGTAACTGCTGTCGAGTTAGGGGACGAGCATCCGCCGGCGTCATTGACTACTGTATAACTTCCCGCCGCAGTAACAGTCACGGATGGCGTTGTCTCTCCGGTCGACCAGACATTTCCCGAAGGTGAAGAAGAAGTCAGCACGACATTGCCTCCCGAGCAGAATGTTGTTGGCCCTCCGGCCGTAATCGCAGGTGTTGCCGGAAGTGCCGAAACGCTTACCGGTGTTGCTATCGATGCTGCTGATGTACAACCTCCGGATGTTACGGAAACCGTATAACTTCCCGAAGCAGATACGGTAATGGATGGAGTAGTTGCTCCTGTAGACCATAAATTTCCTGTACCCGAAGAGGATGTCAGAACAACGTTGCCGCCTGTACAGAAAGAGGTCGGGCCGCCCGCAGTAATCGCAGGCGTTGCCGGTGCCGGATTAACAGTAACAGTTGTTCCGGCTGAGCTAGCTGATGTACAGCCGCTTGTCGTACGTGTAACGGTGTAGGTTCCGGAAGTCGTTACGGTGATTGTTTGTGTTGTCGCACCGGTCGACCAGAGATTTCCGGTTGTTGCCGAAGACGTCAGAACAACGTTTCCGCCTGCGCAGAAAGTCAGGGGGCCGCTTGCCGTAATGGTCGGTGTTGCAGGAAGCGCAGTTACGGTTACGATCGTTCCCAACGATGCTGCCGATGTACACCCGCCTGTTGTACGGGTTACAGTGTAAGTTCCTGAAGTAGTTACGGTGATCGCTTGTGTTGTCGCTCCTGTAGACCAGAGATTCCCGGTTGTTGCCGAAGAGGTCAGGACAACGCTTCCGCCTGTACAGAACGACAGTGGACCGCTTGCTGTAACGGTCGGTGTTGCAGGAAGTGGCGTTACGGTTACCGTTGTTCCCAACGATGCTGCCGATGTACAGCCGCCCGTTGTACGCGTTACAGTGTAAGTTCCTGAAGTCGTTACGGTGATTGTTTGTGTTGTCGCTCCTGTAGACCAGAGATTTCCTGTAGTTGCCGAAGAGGTCAGAACAACGCTTCCGCCTGCACAGAAGGTCAAAGGACCACTTGCCGTAATGGTCGGTGTTGCAGGGAGCGCTGTTACGGTAACATAATTCGTTTGCGTCGCCGTGTTCGATCCGCCCGCATTCGTTGCAGTGAGCGAAGCATTGTAAGTTCCCGCAGTGTTGTAGGTCACAACCTGTGTCGCAGAAGTCGATGTGGAAGGCGTTCCTCCCGGGAATGACCACGAATAAGAGGTTGGTGAATTGGTCGAAGTACTGGTGTAAGTAACGGTCTGCCCTGCACAAACAGCCGCTGGCGTTCCTGTAAAGCTGGCTACCGGCGCCGAAACTCCGGCAACTCCCGTAATATTGATATTGTCGATGTACAAACGGTTACCGTTACCGGAAAGGTTCCTGAAGACAATCACCACATTCGGCTGACCAACATAAGCTGTCAGGTTCACCACATCGTTTCTCCATTGGGCGGTAGTCGGAACGAATGCCGTTGTAGTAGCCGTTCTCGTTTGAAGTGTTGCCCCGGATTTACTGTAAACGCTGGTATAAGTAACGCCGCAGTCTGTCGAAACAAGTATTTGCAGCCCGTCAACCCTTGTCGATGTATTGTAAGGCGCATAAGCTACGTCAAACGCAAGCTGTGCTGAAACCAGGCCCGCAAATGTTGCAGCAGTGAGGCGGATCTCGTCGTCGTCGGAATCGGTGTTATTGAAATTATTGAAGATCATAGCATTTCCTGTTGTCGGCGCAAGGCCTGCAGCTGTTGTACGCGCCCAGGTCGGAGTCGATCCGTTCACGTTTACGATCGACCATCCCGCCGGTGGAAACGTAGCTGAAGCAAAGCCTTCCGTAATAGGAAGTGTGGCAGTGGCAGCCCCCACCACGGTAATATAAGCCGTTTTTGTTTCGATATCGGAGCCGAAAGTATTGGTCGCCGTCAGCGTAATGGGATAAGTGCCCGCAGTGTTGAACACAACTGTCGGATTCGCAGCTGTAGACGTAGACGGTGTAGCCGCAGCACCAAAGTTCCAGGAATAGCTGGTTGCATCGGTCGATAAATTGGTAAAGACCACATTGGAACCAAGACAAACGGTTGTCGGAACTGCACTGAAGTCGGCAACAGGCATGACGGCTATTCCCGTTCCGTTTAAAATGAAATTGTAGGTTCCTTCGTCGCAGTCATTGGTAGTAAAGGACACATTTCCGGTGAACGCACCAACGGCATTCGGTGTAAAGGAAAGCACGAACGTTGTCGTAGCTCCTGCCGCAATGGTGGTTGCTCCGAAAGTGGTTGCCAGCGCAAATCCTGTCCCCGTAACGGTAACCGGCGGAGTGAGAACCAAATTCGTTGTTCCTGTATTCTGAACAGTGAAAGTCGCATTAATGGTATTACCCGCTGCGACACTCCCGAAATTGTAAGATCCGCCGTCGAGTATTGTGTTACCGCTTTGGACGACATTGATCTCTCCCGGAGTCGTTGCGCTGTAAACAAGATCATCTATGAAAATGTTATTCCCGTTTCCCGACACTCCCCTGAAACGAAAACGGATATTTTTCGATGTCGACGTGACATAAGATGCCAGGTTAATGGTTTCTGTTCGCCAATCGGCAGCAACCGTGGGATAATAAGTTCCCGTTACCAGCCCCGTATTGGTCGCCAGTGTGGTTCCCGATTTATCATAGCCGGTTGCCGTCCAGGTAGCTCCGCAATCCTGGGAGATCTCTACAATAAGACGGTCTGTTGAACCCGTGGTCTTTCTGCGGTAAGCGACTTTAAAAACAAGTGAAGCGGCTGTTGCATTACAGGGTAAAATAAAAACAGGTGTTACCAGGTTTTCATTTTGTGTCGTATTGCTGTTCCCGAAGAAAGGAAGCTGGGCCATGCTGTTATTAAACACACCAGCAGAAGAGATCCCGGAGGCGCCAACCCATTCGAAACAGTCATTGTTCGGATTGTCGACCGTCCACTTGATATCAGGAGGAAACGTTCCGGTTTCAAACGTCTGGGAATAATTCGGCATGATCCCGTTCGAAACAACGAATGAAATGCTCGAAGTGTCGTAAATGGTAGAAGGATCCGCAGCACCGTTCGGCAATGTCGAATAAGCCTTGAAGGTATGAACTCCCAGTGAAGCAGGTGTAAAAGCGGGTAAAGCTACCGTAGCGGAAGCTCCTGCTGCAAGTGTTCCCGTCCAGCTGAAAGTAGTAGCCGTACCATTATCGACCTTGTAAGAGATGGTCGCCGAAGTAAGCGCAACAGATCCACGGTTACGAAGCTGAACACTTGGAGTAATAGGTCCGTTGCAGTGATCGCCCTTCGGATTGAATACGTCTGTGACCGAAGCATCATTGGTATTCGGAGGTGTACACGCATCGGAATTGATCAGCGAAAGGCGCATCGGGCTGCTTTCCAGAACGGTTCGCATTCTCGATTTCTGATCATTCGTAAAAATGTTCATGCAGAGATCGTCCGTATAATCCATGTAATTCTCAACCATATCCGGATAGTCGGGAGCAGCAGTTACACAGGAGTTCTGACCTGTCGGACAGCCATAGTTATATCCGTCAGCTGTCGGCGTATCGTTGCAGTAGTCGGTAGCCGTACAGTCACCGTCTCCCCATATATGGCGTAAACCAAGCCAGTGACCGATCTCGTGGGTAGCCGTTCTTCCCTGGTTGTAGGGGCCGGGAAAGCCTGTTACGGAACTCTTTCCGATGGAGCTGTAAAGGAATACCACACCGTCGGTTGCAGCACCTCCGCCTGAAGCGCATGGATTCGACCCGCTTCCCATTCCACCGATCGGGGAAGTTGGGAACTGGGCGTAGCCAAGAAGGCTCTGACCGAGGTTACAGATCCAGATGTTCAGGTACTTGCCCGGATCCCAGCCGCGCGTTGCAGTTGGAGTACCGCCGTTATAGGTCCATATTTTTATGTTGTTCTCTACGTAAGCCTGGGTAAAAGGCGGAGCGGTGGCTCCAATGCTGGTGTAGAGGATCCTGTTCACACCCGGCTGCCCTGCAGCAAATGCGCTTCCGTCGGGACGTCTCTGGGCAAGGCAGAATTCAATCTCTGTATCGGCGCCGTCGGCATGTGTATTGTAGCCGTTGGAGCCCATCATCTTGCGGAAATCTTCGTTCAGCACATCGATCTGCGATTGAAGAGCGGCCTGTGAAATATTGGAACCCGAACCGATGGCCTCTCCCGCATGAATAACGTGAAAAACAACAGGGATCTGGTAAACGCCGCCGATGACTTTATGGCCTTCTCCGGCTTGCTGGGCTTCGCTCATCCAGGCTTCGAACTGTTCGGTAGATTCCAGGTCAGGATCGGCTTGTCTCCGCTCCGCATCCGCTTCCATTGTTCCGCAGCGGCGAACTGTCTGAGAGTGGGCCAATGTCTGAAAAGCAAGCACAGACACAACTGCCAGGCAAAGCCTAAGCCCGGCAAAAGTAAATTTCTTCATAGAAGTAGTTTTTTGAAAGAGTTGGAAATAAGGAATACCGCCGAAAGCCAGGATAGCTTTTCGATTCCCGAAAGAGCGCAGTAGTAGCACAGAGGAATAAAGTTGAACGATTGGAGATCGTTCCCTTTACAGTTTCCATTTTATAGTTTTAGCGTATCAAGGTTAGCGAAAACTAATTGAAAAAACAACAACAAAACGAAAATGAACTGTGAAATTCTTAAAGAATCTTCTGCAATGCGCCACTGTTCTCAGATTTGCCCGTTCCCGACTCTTCATCCGGTAAGGTCGCCGAAGGAACGCCTGCTTTGAACTTTGATTTCCTGTATTTTAAACGCAAAAATCCGGGAGACGCCCTGTGCATCTCCCGGATCTTTCAACCTAAACGGAACGTGGTGTTAGTGGTTCAGTTTCTCTACACGGAATGTCTGTACCCCGTTAGCAGTTTCGATGCGACCAACATAAGAACCTGCTTTCAGACCGGCTGCAACCAGCTCAATGCGCTGCTCACCGGCTTCCATGTATTGATTGCTGATAGCAGCAACTGTTTTCCCCTGCATATCTGTCAGAGTAATCGTTACGTTTCCGGCAAATTCATTGCTGAAAGTTACTGTAGCCGATTCGTTGAAAGGATTCGGGTAAACATTGATTCCCGTAGCTTTCATATCGTCAGCAGCAGAAGACGAACGGCTTCCGCATGCAGCTCCTGTTACCGTAGCTACAACTACATCAGAGAAACAGTTGTTGAATCCGCAGAAATCGGCATTGGTTAAAGTGATCGTAGTAACTCCTGTACGAACCAGTACCGGTATGCAGTTTCCAACTGGAATTCCACCTGTACCTGCCCCTGAAACAGTGAACGTGTAGTTGGATCCACCAACAGCGTGAGCACCCAATCCTGTGATGTTGTCAACACTCAGCGTATCCCATTCCGTATACAAAGTAGGGAAACCTGTTGCTCCCGGCAAAGCAGTGTTTGTGTTCACTCCTGAATAAACACATGCTTTTCTTACAAGTGTCTTGTTAAGAGTAGTCCATCCTTTTGTCGGGCTGGAAGTAACTGTTGAAGTATCTCTCCAGGCAGATCCCGGATCAAAGCAGATAGAACCGATGATGTCGACATTCTCTTCTGATCCTGTGTTGAACAATGCAACAGCGTCGTTACCGTTGAATGTAAGATCGTCTGTAACCAGGTCACCGATAAGTGTATCGGCTGCGTCTCTGTTCACGATCACGTAAACATCACCTGAAGCAAGTGTTCCTGAAAGTGCGATCGGGAAGGCAGCATTGCATGAACCGTTTGAGTAAATGTTCACGACATAATTGGAAAGGTCAACAGGATTACATGTTCCGTTGAAGATCTCCAGGTATTTGTTGAATCCTGTTCCTTCCACGTATTCGGAAAAGATAAGATCACTCGTGCTCAGTTTGGCACATACGTCGATTGTTTCACCTGTACAAGCCTCCACTTCGTCGAAACAGAATACCGGTGTAGGATACGAACGTACATACTGAGGCAGGGACGTAGCCTGACATCCTCCTGCACCATTCACGATCACGTAGAATGTACCTGAGTTAACGATAGATGACAAAGTCGCATTTGTTTCTCCCGGAAGCAAACCATCCTGGTTATACCACTGGTAAGCCGGACCGGCAACAGATGTTGTTGCAGTAAGGTTCACATTTCCTGTTCCCGCGCAGAAAACAGTGCTTCCTGATGCTGAAATTGAAGCTGTCGAAGATCCGCAAACAACCGGTGTACCTTTGGTTGTACGGATATCATCGATACGGAACTGCGGATTTTGTACTCCTGCAGCAACATTGCTTCGGAAACGCAGGCGAAGATTCGCACTAATCGCGCCTGAAGGAAACGTAGCGCCTCTTCTGTACCATTTCGGTGTTGCAAGATTGAAAGTTGTTCCCGTACCGGTAGGTAAAGCCGCAAAAGGAATAGCTGTCCACGAAATACCGTTATCGACGCTGTACTCGAGGATCATTTCTGTTCCGTCGGATGCATTTGTCGATTTCGCGATACCGAATGTAATGGAGTCTGAAGTAGTAGCCGTAGAAGCATCCAGTGTGCGCAATTCGATAGTCTGTGTGGCAAGCAGCTGAATGTTCAGTCCGGCAGAAGACCCAAGGTACCCATTGGATACGGAAGATGTCCGGATCGTTCCCGTTCCCGAGTAAGTAAGGTTAAGCTGGTCGAAACGGTTCGCAGATTCGTGTGAAGCGATACTAGCGCCGTTGCTGCTGATCGTTCCGATAGATTCGGTAATTTGTGCTGAAGAGCTTATTGCCGTGGTAAGGAAAATCAATCCCAGCAACCCTTTTGCAGTGTTGTTCTTTTTCATAAGTGACTGTTTTTTAAAGTGAATAAAGTTTGTTTCATGAAACTGAGTCAAAGTTAAAGCAACTGGTTGCCAGTCGTTTGAAACACACTTTATCGCTTCATTAACTTTAGCGGTATTCAACTAAGGGTTCTTTCTTATGATATTGTCCCTGTGTTGCCGAAATGACTGAATTCAGAACAGATCCATGTTTTTCCGGTGCTTAATTGCTTCATACGGTCTGTTTCCTTAACTTTTTAAGAAAAAAAATCACTTCACGAAAGCAAGGATGCTTCGCACTGGATTCACACTGTATTGTCAGTTGAAGAGGGAATGTGGAACTGGGGAGATGGGACGCGAAGGTGCAGGGTTATTTTGACGCACACAGTTGTTTCTGAGGACGCGGAGGATTGAGATGGTGAACTTGTTACAGCTATCAGTGAACTTGTCCCGGATATAAATAAACCTGCTCCAGATATCAGCGAACCAGCTCCATATACTGATAAACTTGCCCCAGATACCCGTGGACTTGCTTCAGATACCCGTGAACTTGCTCCAGATACTCGTGAACTTGCTGCAGATGCCCATGAACTTGCCCCAGATACCCGTGAACTTGATCCAGATACCCGTGAACTTGCTCCAGATACCCGTGAACTTGCTTCAGATACCCATGAACTTGCTCCAGATACCCGTGAACTTGCTCCAGATACCCATGAACTTGCCCCAGATACCCGTGCACTTGCTCCAGATACATCCTAAGCACGCCTTTCTACGTCGGACGCTTCAGATTGGAAAGAATGAACTTTCTTGCTAAAACAAAGCCTCATCCACCAACTGGCGAATGAGGCTTTTATAATAATCTATATAATCCGCGCAATCTGCGGGAAAGAAAAAGCAGCTACCCAAAGATCGACTCAACAAAAGCCTCCCTGTGGAACACCTGCAGATCTTCCATCCCTTCTCCTACTCCGATAAAGCGGACAGGAATACTCATCTGGTCCGAAATGCCGATCACAACACCTCCTTTGGCCGTTCCGTCGAGCTTTGTAATGATCAGTCCCGTCAGTGAAGTAGCCAGGGCGAATTGCTTGGCCTGCTCAAAAGCGTTCTGACCGGTCGATCCGTCCAGCACGAGCAAAATCTCATGCGGAGCATCGGGAATGACCTTTTCCATAACGCGCTTGATCTTGCTCAGCTCATTCATGAGGTTGACCTTATTATGAAGTCTTCCCGCAGTATCTATGATCACCACATCAGCGCCTTGTGCCTTCGCAGAAGATAACGCATCGAATGCAACGGAAGCCGGGTCAGCGCCCATGCCCTGCTGAACGATGGGAACACCTACGCGCTCCGACCAGATGATCAGCTGATCAACGGCAGCAGCGCGAAACGTATCGGCAGCTCCGAGCACCACTTTCTTGCCCGCCGTTTTGAACTGGTGAGCAAGCTTCCCGATAGAAGTCGTTTTTCCAACTCCGTTCACACCTACAACCATGATCACATGCGGATTTCCATTGTGGGTGGGAATTTCATAATCTTTCGGCCCGTCAGCATCGTTCTCGGCAAGAAGCCCGGAGATTTCTTCACGCAAAACGCGGTTCAGCTCGTCAGTTCCGACAAATTTGTCCCTGGCGATGCGTTCTTCAATACGCTCTATGATCTTCAGCGTCGTATTTACGCCCACATCAGAAGTAATGAGGACTTCTTCGAGCTCATCGAGGACTTCTTCATCAACCTTGGATTTACCAACAACCGAGCGCGTCAGCTTGGAAAGAAAACCTTCTTTTGTTTTCTCCAGCCCTTTATCGAGCGTCTCTTTTTTTTCTTTCGAGAACCAGTTAAATAATGCCATAATGCGGAAATTCAAAAACCCCGACCCCGATTAGTATCGGGACGGGGCTTGAACAATAATTTCGAGTTTATTCAAAGAATTAGTTCTTAGCGAACCAGTCTTTAACTTTATCGTTGTGAACGATTTCTTGCTTGAATGAAAAAGAACCAGCTTCATTTTTGACCATTTTGATCACTTTTGTATGCTCTTTTCCTCCACCTTTTTGTAAGGATGCTACTACTTTCTTAGCCATAACGCAGTATTATTTAATTTCTTTATGAACGGTCATTCGTTTCAGAACCGGGTTGAATTTTTTGATCTCCATACGTTCCGGAGTATTCTTACGGTTCTTCGTTGTAATGTAACGAGAAGTTCCAGCCATTCCTGTTTCTTTGTGCTCTGTGCACTCCAAAATCACCTGGATACGATTTCCTTTTGCTTTCTTAGCCATGTTCTTATTCTTTATATTCTATCCACCAGCGGCGGACTGAACCAGGATTTATTTCAAATAACCTTTCTCACGTGCCTCTTTCATGCACACAGAGATTCCTTTTTTGTTAATAGTTCTCAAAGCCGAAGCCGAGATACGTAACGTTACAGTCGTATCCTCTTCAGGGATATAGAACTTTTTCGTTAACAGGTTCGGGAAGAACTTACGTTTCGTTTTACGGTTTGAGTGAGAAACATTGTTTCCAACCATTACCGATTTCCCTGTGATTTGACAAACTCGTGACATTGTATTTTTGTTTTATCCTAATTCTAAAGCGGGTGCAAAGAAAAGTAAAATCTGAGAAACGAACAAGTTTAACCCTGCTTTTTTTCAGGAATTATTCCTTCGATCGCACAACGAAGGTAATTCAGAGCCGATAAAACGCTCATCTGAACGTTCCTCTCCCTGTTGTCACCAAAATTAAACTGCTTACTGACAATGCCTTGCGGACCTGCCAAAGCAATCCATACTGTGCCGACAGGTTTCTCTTCACTTCCGCCGTCCGGCCCGGCAATTCCCGTTACGGAAATACACCAGTCCACTCCAAGATGCTCTTTTCCACCGGCTGCCATTTGCTCGGCAACTTCCTGTGAAACGGCTCCGACTTCTTCGAAAAGCGACGCATCGACACCGGCAAGAACGGTCTTTAGTTTATTGCTGTAAGTTACCAGTGAACCATGCATATAGGCCGAAGATCCGGGAATACTTGTAAGCGCAGCAGCAATTGCTCCACCCGTACAGCTTTCAACCGTTCCTATCGTCCGGTTCTGCTCCATCAACAGCTTTCCGGCAACTTCGGCAAGACTCGTTTCTCCCTCTCCATAAATAAACTGGGGCAATTCCTGTTTCAGCTCGCGGATATAGTTATCGATGAGCTCTGCCTCTTCCGACTCTCCTTTGTAAGAGGTCAACCTCAGCTTCACAGCTCCCGGAGAAGGCAGGTAAGCAAGTCCCAGTCCGTCGGCGCGAAGTCGGTTTTCCCAGTCTGACATTTTATCAGCAAGGAACGATTCACCGATTCCCTGGGTAAGAACAGTCCGGTGGTACAGATTAACAGTCTGAAACTGCCGCACGATCTTCGGAAGCGCCTCCTCGGTGAAAATAGATTTCATTTCATAAGGAACTCCCGGCATCGAGATCAGTACTTTCCCGTTTTTGTTAAACCACATTCCGGCAGCCGTTCCCTGGCGGTTAAAAAGCACTTCACACGCTTCCGGCAAAGCAGCCTGTTGTGTGTTCACATCCAGCATCGGGCGGTTGCGCTTCGTAAAGAAAGAAGTGATGTGCTCCAGCACCTGCTCATTCATAACCAGCTTCGTATCGAAGTAGTCGCAGAGAACGTGTTTCGTAATATCGTCTTTCGTAGGCCCGAGTCCGCCGGTTACCACAATGATATCCGCACGGTCAAAAGCGCCGTCGAAAGCAGCAACAATAGCCGGCCGCTCATCAGTTGTTACGGCAGTATGAATCACGCGGATCCCGGCTAAAGCCAGTTGCTGACCGAGCCACGACGCATTGGTATTGATCGTTTGTCCGATCAGAAGTTCGTCGCCAATACAAATAATCTCTGCTTCAGTCATGTTAATGGTCTCGTTTTTGGTATCCCCCGTAAAATTATTAAGTTTGAACCATTAATACCAACTCATGAGAAAATTTATAATTCCTGCGCTACTGGGAGGATTAGTCCTGACCACAGCAGCATGCGATGTGCTGAACGAAGTTGCTAACTCCGTTATCACAACAGATCCGAATGCAACTCCCGCACTGACGAACGGAGAAGTGATCTCCGGGCTAAAAGAAGCACTCACGGTTGGTATTCAGAATTCCGTTAACCTGACCTCCATAACGGATGGTTTTCTCAAAAACGAATCCATTCGCCTGCCTTTCCCTCCCGACGCGTTAAAAGTGCGCGATAAAGCCATTGAGCTCGGTCTGACGGCACAGGTTGAAAAATTCGAAACAACACTGAACCGCGCAGCCGAAGAAGCAACTAAAGAAGCGTTGCCGATCTTCAGAGACGCGATTCTGAATATGAGTATTTCAGACGGATTTTCCATTCTGAACGGTGGTGACGGAGCTGCAACGAAATTCCTTCGCGATAATACAACAACAAAGCTCGTGGACGCTTTCCGACCAAAAGTGGAAGCAGCGATCAGCAAAGTTAAGCTCACAGAATACTGGAATCCTATCATTACGAAATACAACAGTGTTATGGCGTTAACCGGCGGACAGAAGCTGAATCCGGACCTCAATGCCTACGTAACCGAAAGAGCTATCTTCGGATTGTTCCACATGGTGGAGCTCGAAGAGAACAAGATAAGGAAAGATCCCGCAGCTCGTGTAACTGAATTGCTCTCGAAAGTTTTCGGCAGCATCAAAAAATAAATTATAAATTCACAATGATTCAATTATCAAGCGAAAATCCGCTTGATAATTATTGAATTTATAATTCACAATTTCATGAAGTATCCCGCATCAGAGCTCGTACTGAATAAAAACGGACAGGTTTACCATCTTGGCCTTAGCCCGGAAAACATTGCCGAAACCGTTATTCTTGTCGGTGACCAGGATCGTGTCGCATTGGTCTCTGCTTTTTTCGACACTATAGAGCATCGTTCTCAGCACAGGGAATTTGCCTGTCATACGGGAACTTATAACAACAAGCGCATTTCCGTGCTATCCACCGGTATTGGTACAGACAATGTAGATATCGCGATCAACGAGCTGGACGCACTGGTAAACATCGACCTGCCGAACCGGGAGAACAAACAGAGCTTCACTTCACTGGATATCGTCCGGATCGGCACCTGCGGCATCCTGCAGCCCGATATCCCGGTTCACAGTTATATGCTGTCGACTCATGCCTACGGACTCGATAACGTGGCCCATTTCTACCCTATTGAGTTCTCGGAAGAAGAAAAAGCGATTGCTTCGGCTTTAACTGCTCATCTCCGTCTTCCTTCTACGATTCAGCCTTATTGTTCGGAAGCCGCGCCTGCACTTGTGGACTTGCTTCGCTCTGAAAAAACACACGCAGGAATCACGGTAACGAGCAGCGGATTTTACGCTCCGCAGGGACGATCGCTCCGACTCGGACTGCGAACCGCCGACATCAACGAGCGCCTCACGGATTTCGAGTCCGACGGACGTAAAGTGATGAATTTCGAAATGGAAAGCTCGGCGCTGTTTGCTTTGGGAAAAGCACTTGGGCACCAATGTGCAACGATCTGCCTGGGTGTAGCCAACAGGCCCCGGATGCAGTTCTCGAAAGGCTACGACGAACCCATGAATGAGCTGATAAGGTTCGTGCTCGACAGGCTCTCCAAAAAATAATCTATTACGATTCGCTTCTGATAGGTTAACAATAGGTTTTGATTGCTAACATAAACCTATCTCATCACGCTTCTTTCTTTGCGAGAAATTCCCGGAGGCCTGCCATAGCGTTCTTGCGTACCTTCTTCTGAAGGAAGCTTGTCCAGCCCAGTAATAATCCCGGTGTTCCCAAAGCCTGCCTGCTCCAGCGATGAAAATTAAAGCGGTCAATCTGGTTCAGGATCAGCCCGTCTTTAAAGGTGAAAGCCGAATTGATACTATTATGAACCTTTCTTCCCGAAGTGGAGAACGTGTAATGAGCTTCCCAGTGGGCCGAGCCTGTTTTTTCGTCTGCTTTTACATCCCGGAACACCATTTCCATATCTTTTCCGCGCTTGCAGAGCATTTCCCACATTCCCCGAACTTCGGCTGCCGTTTTCAGATCGAACGCTTCATCCCGGAAGGTAGCTTCGTCGTGGTAGCACTCTCCCATAGCTTCGTAGTTCTTTTGCTGAAAAGCAGTATAGAATTTCGTCAGTGTTTGTTCGTTCCGGTTCATAATTGCAAGCTTTAAGACGCAGCAAATGTCATAAAAAATGCCGGAAGTTTTCGCTTCCGGCATCCATGAGTTTGATTCGCTATCGGTTATTGCTTATCTCCAACTGTAAATATAACGTTGAGATCCTGCGACTGTCCGTTCTTGGTAGAGATCTTCTTCACGATCTTCTGTTCGCGGTAAACAAAGATCACTGTCCATTCTCCGGGATTCAGCTGTTTGTCTTCATAAAATCCGTCACCGTTCGTTTCTGTGGTATGGCGTTCGTCGAACTGAACAGTCGTCACCTGAACGCCTTTCAGAGGCACCCCGCTTTTGTCGGTGCAGCGGCCGGAAACACTTCCCTGGGAAAAGGCGGTCATTCCCACAAAAAGAAAAGCCATTAGCAGCAGATTTCCGAAAGGTAAGTTCCTGGTTGCGGACTGCTTTCTACCCGTAGATAACAGTCCATTTTTAATCACATTCAACATAACTTTTTGAATTACAGATTTTAGCTAATATAATCATTCATCTTTAAAGAATAGTTAAATGCGCTTAGACGGAGCAAATTGTTGAAAAGTTTAATTTTCGCAGGAAAAATTCCAACCACAAAAAAAGCCCCTCCGAAGAAGGGCTTTCTGTATCAATCTGTTGGGTTATTACATATTTCTGCGGTACTGCCCACCCACTTCAAACAAAGCGGAAGTAATCTGTCCGAGCGATGCATATTTACAAACTTCCATCAGCTCTTCGAAAATATTTCTATTCTGAATAGCGGCTTCCTGTATGCTTTTGATCATGCCAGGGATCTGTTTCGAATGCCCGGCCTGGAGGTTTTTCAACATCGTGATCTGGTATTCTTTCTCTTCTTCGGAAGCACGGATCACTTCTTTCGGCTCAACGGTAGGCGAACCCTTCGAGCTCAGGAACGTATTTACGCCGATGATAGGAAATTCACCGGTATGCTTCAAGGTCTCATAATAAAGTGACTCTTCCTGTATTTTCGATCGCTGGTACATCGTTTCCATGGCACCTAAAACGCCGCCACGCTCTGTAATGCGGTCGAATTCTGTCAGAACGGCTTCTTCCACCAGGTCTGTCAGCTCTTCGATAATAAAAGAGCCCTGCAGCGGATTTTCGTTCTTCGCCAGGCCAAGCTCGCGGTTAATGATCAGCTGGATAGCCATTGCACGACGAACGGATTCTTCTGTAGGAGTTGTAATCGCTTCGTCGTAGGCATTGGTGTGCAGCGAGTTACAATTATCGTAAATAGCATACAAAGCCTGCAAAGTCGTGCGAATATCATTGAAGTCGATTTCCTGCGCATGAAGCGAGCGACCGGAAGTCTGGATGTGGTATTTCAACATCTGGGCTCTCGGATTGGCTGCGTATTTCTTCGCCAGCGCTTTTGCCCAGATCCTTCTCGCAACTCTTCCGATCACGGCATATTCCGGGTCGATCCCGTTGGAGAAGAAGAAGGAAAGGTTCGGACCAAAGTCGTTGATATCCATTCCACGGCTCAGGTAGTATTCCACGTAAGTGAAACCGTTTGCCAGCGTAAACGCCAGCTGTGTGATCGGGTTGGAACCGGCTTCGGCAATGTGATAGCCCGAGATCGAAACGGAATAGAAGTTCCGTACCTGCTTGTCTATAAAGTACTGCTGAACATCTCCCATCAATCGAAGGGCAAATTCAGTGGAGAAAATGCAGGTATTCTGTGCCTGGTCTTCTTTGAGGATATCTGCCTGAACGGTTCCGCGGACCTGTTTCAGCGTATCGAACTTGATCTTCGTGTAAATTGCTTCCGGAAGCACCTGGTCGCCTGTTACTCCGAGAAGCATCAGTCCCAGACCGTCATTCCCCTGTGGAAGCTCGCCCTGATAGCGTGGACGATCGATTCCAAGCTCTTTATAAATGGCAACGATCTTGTCTTCGGTTTCCTGTTCGAGCGCGTTCTCGCGGATGTATTTCTCACAGTTCTGGTCGATGGCTGCATTCATGAAGAATCCGAGCAGCATTGGCGCCGGACCGTTGATCGTCATTGAAACCGATGTCATCGGGTGGGAAAGGTCGAATCCGGAATACAGTTTTTTTGCATCGTCGAGACAACAGATCGAAACTCCCGAGTTTCCTACTTTTCCGTAAATGTCCGGACGAATAGCCGGGTCGTTTCCATAAAGCGTTACTGAGTCAAAAGCCGTTGATAATCGTTTGGCAGGCATTCCAAGACTCACGTAGTGGAAGCGGCGGTTAGTACGCTCAGGCCCGCCTTCTCCGGCAAACATTCGCGTAGGATCTTCTCCTTCGCGCTTGAACGGGAACAATCCGGATGTATAAGGAAATTCTCCCGGAACGTTTTCCTGCAATGACCAGCGGAGAATATCACCCCAGCCTTTGAACTTCGGAAGCGCTACTTTCGGGATCTGTGTATGGGAAAGCGATTCGGTGTGCGTCGCCATTCTTAATTCTTTGTCGCGCACTTTGAAGATGAACTCCGGGGCGGAATAAGTTGCTTTTTTAGCTTCCCATCTTTCCAGCAGGTCCCAGTTGTGCGGATCGAGGTTTCTTTTTTCGATCTCGAAGGTTTCCCGGATTCCTTTGATCAGGCGGTCTTTGTCTTCTAATTTTGACTGCTGAAGCGTTTCGAGCGTTTTGGTCAGTCCGAACAATTTATCGGCCACTTCAACCTGGTTGTTCACCCATTTATCGAAACCGCGGTTATTCTCGGAGATCTCCGATAAATAACGTGTTCTGTCAGGTGGAATAACGAAGATCTTTTCAGACATTTCTTTCGTGATCTCGAACCTGGACTCCAGATCGGCTCCTGTCTTCGTTTTCACTTTGTCCATGATCACTTTGTACAACGTATTCATTCCCGGGTCATTGAACTGGGAAGCGATCGTACCGAACACCGGCATGGAATCCACTGCGGACTCCCACATATTGTGATTGCGCTGGTATTGCTTGCGAACATCCCTCAACGCGTCAAGGGCTCCGCGTTTATCAAATTTATTCAAAGCGATCACGTCGGCGAAGTCGAGCATGTCGATCTTTTCCAATTGTGTTGCAGCTCCGTATTCAGGAGTCATTACATACAATGAAACATCGGAATGGTCGAGGATCTCGGTATCCGACTGGCCGATCCCGGAAGTTTCGAGGATGATCAGGTCGTAATTGGCGGCTTTCAGGATCTGAATTGCTTCCGAAACGTGTTTGGACAAAGCCAGGTTGGATTGTCGTGTTGCCAGCGAGCGCATGTAAACGCGGCTGTTCTTGATAGCGTTCATCCGGATACGGTCACCGAGAAGCGCACCACCTGTTTTTCTTTTCGAAGGATCGACGGAAACAACGGCAATCTGCTTTTCAGGAAAATCGACCAGGAAGCGGCGAACGAGCTCATCCACCAGGGATGATTTTCCCGAACCGCCTGTTCCGGTAATTCCAAGAACGGGAACGTCGTTTTTCGATGCCATTCCGTGAACGGTTTCCATTGTCGGGGCAGCCATTTCAGGATAGTTCTCGGCTGCCGAGATCAGTCGCGCAATGGACGGAACGTGTTTTTCCGCCAGGTGATTGATCTCCCCGTTTAAAACGTCTCCCACCGGGAAATCGGCACTTTCAACCAGGTCGTTGATCATTCCCTGCAAGCCCATTGAGCGGCCGTTGTCGGGGTGATACAAACGCGTGATCCCGTAAGCGTGTAATTCTTCGATCTCGGAAAGCAGGATGGTTCCTCCTCCTCCACCGAAGATCTTGATATGTGGCGCTCCTTTTTCTTTGAGCAGGTCGTACATGTATTTGAAATACTCCGTGTGTCCGCCCTGGTAAGAAGTCATTGCAATAGCCTGCGCATCTTCCTGGATCGCCGTATCTACCACTTCTTCCACCGAACGGTCGTGCCCAAGGTGAATGACTTCACATCCGGTCGACTGAATAATACGGCGCATGATATTGATGGCAGCGTCGTGTCCGTCGAACAGCGAAGCCGCCGTAACGATGCGGATATTGTTTTTTGATTTGTAGGGTGCAATTTGTTCCATAAGGAGTATTTCAATGTTCTTTTGCGATTGTTTCGTCTTATACGGACGGATGCGCGAAGATAATCAGAATGTTCGAAATCCGCTAGCGGTAAACGGGAAGATTCAGGAAGGGAAAGTACCATTGGCGAGTTATTCCAAGGCGTTCCGGATGTTACTGTCGGATGGATTGGAAAAGACAATTATTTCCGGTATATTGCAGAAAGAAGGTGTTCAAAGCTGTAAATTCAGGATTCCAAGAATTGCTTTGCGCCGCTTTAACACCGCTTTATCTCCACTATAACTCCGCTTTATACCTGTCTTATCCCTTTCTTTTGTACCTCTGTTCCAGCTATGGGACATCAGTGGGGTATGAGTTGATGGGGAATTATCAATTATCAAAGGGAGAATTATCAAAGAGCTAAGGGGCGTTTCGGATCAGGTCGCTACCATGAGGGACAGGAGCAACCGTTTTCATTACACTAAAGAATTCCTACAGCTGAATCAGTATTTTAACATTTAACTCCTTTCCAAACAGGTAAGCATCCTGCATCAGCCCATTGAAAAACAGGTGCTTATAGCATGAATTACTTAATTCAGGTAGTATTCCACCCAAAAACGCAGGAGCAACCTGAACTTTTTATCTGACGTCAAGATAAGGGATCTGTCTGAATGGTTGTCTGTTTACCTGATGACAGTATCCGAACACTCATCAAGGAATAACAACCATGTTAACAGCACCTCCGGGACCACCGGTAACGATCCAAACAAGACGTAAGCATCGTTTTGTCGTTTTTCATAAAGACAGCATTCTGTCTATCCGAACCGAAGATGTTTCCAGGTTCACTATCAATGACGGAATTATGCAGCTGATCACCCTGGACGGCAGAAAATACCTGCTGAAAAAGTCGATGAAAGAACTGGAAGAGGCAGTGGATGAAAGCCAGTTTTTCAAGACCAACCGATCGGAGCTCATCTCTTTTGATTCCATTGACAAGGTGGAATCGTTCTTTGGTCAGCGAGCCGTTGTATTCCTGAAGCCGGAAGGAAAAGTAATTGTCAGTAAAAGCAGGCTAACGGCGTTCCTTGCGTGGCTCGACCTGTAAAACGATTTAGTTACCTTGTAAAATAATCATTTCACCGGCCATCTTAGCTAGTTCACCGGAAACAAGTTGAGCTTCATTCCCTTTTTACATTGATTCGCGGCGAAAACTATACGCTATGAAAATGAAAACAAAGGGATCGCTTTTGCGCTGTTCCGTTCCACTGCCTTTAATCAACAATCCGGCTGCTTCAGTACTGGCAGTTCTCTTCGCACTTTTCTTCTCTTTTTCCTCAACAGCTCAATGCCTGCCCGTTCCAGCGCAAATTACCTGCCCGGTCAGCGGTGCCACTGCTTTGGTCAATAACGACAATATCGGAACCGGGATTACTAAATCTCATACCGGAACGGCTTCCTTTTCAAACCTGACAATGAACGGGGGAACGCTGGTTGTATGCGGTACGCTGAACCTGGCCAGCTTTACATTCAATTCGGGAACGATCTACATAGCGCAGGGCGGGACACTGAACGTTAACACTTCCGCTTCCATTGTTTTCGGAGCGAACAGCACGATCTACAATTACGGAACTGTTTACTTTGCCAGCAGCATTGTAACGGGATCCAATAACCTGGTGATGAACTGCCTTCCGACCTCGCATTTCAGCATTCCATTTAACCAGTTTGTTCTGCAGGGACCCAACAGCTACCTGGTCAATAACGGCTGGTTCAATTCGAACTATTTCATTGTACAGAGCACTAACTCAGCGAGCCCGGTTTGTTCCGGCCCGGGATCTTCTATTGTTACCGGTATTCTAATCAACCAGTTTGCCAATTCATTTACGAGTCCTTCGGGCACATCCTGTATACAGATCACCAACTCTATCATCAATTCCCAGCAGATGACTACCAACCCGAGTGTCAACATCTGCTACATGGCAGGTTCGGTAAGCGTGAGCGGATCGGCCAATTTTGGCAATGCAACGGTGAACAGCAACTGTGCTTCCTGCAGTGTTGCGCTGCCGGTTGGAATTTCTGGCGCTTCAGCCAATTGCTATAACGGGCTTGTGACGATGCAATGGATCACCGATTCGGAGCCAAACTGCGGTGTTTATAAAGTTCAGATGACTTCCAACGGTACCGATTTCCATGACGCCGCAGAAGTTCAGTGCCAGGGAGCGAGCCTTGCTCCGCGTGAGTACAACTGTGAGATCACCGGCGGGTCGCTCACCGCTTTCGATTATTTGCGTGTGAAGCGTTCGGACCCAAGCGGCTATGAAACATTCTCCGGCTTGCTCCAGGTAGATTGTTCCGAAGGAAGCTCGGTGAACATCTATCCTACTTTCATCACTGATGAAGTCATCACCGTCAAAGCATCCGACAGGATCATTGCGATCACGATGTTCTCTATGGACGGAAGAACGATACAGCAATTCGACATCGAGCAGAACCTGAAAGAGATCAGCCTGAACATCGGCGAGCACACGGCTATGGGACAATACCTGCTTTCAGTGGAAACGGAAACGATCCGCGTTGACAGGCTGCTGCGGGTGGCGCATTAGTCTTTAGTCGGTAGTCCTTAGTTGGGTCATTTTTTTCATTCCGTATAAGTTTCTTTAACATCCGCCACTGGATTTGCGCGCGGCAATAGCTTAACTTGCTAGTCTCTAAAATCCGGTGGTATGAAAAGCTTCTTCTTTCTTTTTCTTCTCGCAGGCGGAACCAGTTTCGCTCAGCCGATCAGTGAACTATCTTACATTAGTCACATCGATTCCGTTGTATCCGGCGGACTGGCAGAAATGCGCGAATACGAGGCGAAATCGGACAGCTACCAGAAGCTAACCGGTTATTATTACAACAACGACCTGGTTTACATCAGCACCGTGAAGAACGGAGAGCTTGCCAATTCCATTCATTCCGGTTATTATATCCGGAACAATGAGCTGATTTCCAGCTCGATTCACAAATGTAGGACAAACGAATACGAGATCCTCGATTTGGAGCTTTACACAGCAGCCAATACGGACAGTCTCGGGAAGGTGGATTATTCGAAATTACCGGTCAATTGCCTGACGGTAACTCTTTTCTGTCAATCGGATAAAATGACCCGGGAAGTCGAAGGAATGGATGTTTTCCCCGAGCTCGAGCCGATCTCAGCAAGAAAAGAAAGCGATCTTATTACTTTCCGTCAATTGGTTTCCGATCTCGATCGCTACAGCGGTTTATAATTTAACATTCACCTCTTACCTGCTTAAACAAAATAGTTTAACTTACATCAAATTCCAGCACTATGGTAACAGTATTGCTTTTAATAGGACTGATTGTAATCGGGGCGATGATCCCGGCAGCAGCAAATTACCTCGACACAAAATTTCCTTTACGGAACCGTCAGCTGATCGAGAATGATCCTGTGAACGACGAGCCGTCTTACAGGAACCAGCTTCAGCAGGAAGATGCTTCCGATAACTTCCGCAATTTCTGACCAGTCTTAACTCAAAGCGGCAGTGTTCTGAAGAAGCTCATTCACCACAAAAGAGAATCAAACAAGTTTAATCCCGTTCTGACTTAGAATCGGCCGGATTATTGAGATTGCTATTCACCAGTGGTTGAATGCACTAGGGAATAACTGATTTTCTTTTTAAGCCGAAAGCGAAACTCAGCAATCTTGTTTATCTTTCGCCATGCTTATGAAACGCTTGCTTTTAATTACCCTGTTTTTCTTCCGTTTGCTGACGGTTACAGCCGCAGAAAAAGACACGGTTTATGAGCGGTTCCTCACCATCAAAAATCCGGAGAAACGCATTGAAAAGGTCAATTCAGCTATCGAAGATTGCTGGCAAAACGGCTACTACGAAAAAGGATTGTTCCTTGCCCGCAAAAACCTCGATGATGCCCGAAAAAATCACCACGAATTCGGGGAAGCCTTAACGCTCAATCACATTGGAATTATCTACGATTACAAAGGAGATTATGCCAAATCGCTGAGCTATTACTTCAAGGCACTTGCGATCCAGGAAAAGATCAAAGACGTTAAGGGAACGGCTTACACCTGCAGCAATATCGGGTTAATCTATTCCACGCAGGGCAATTACCCGGAAGCCTTGAAATTCCACCAGCGATCGCTCGAGCTTCGGAAAAGCCTGAATTTCAAACGGGGAATATCCGCTTCTTACAACAACATCGGAATCGTTTACGCCGATCAGAAAAATTACAGCGAAGCGCTGAAGAACTACCTGGCATCCGTCGAAATAGATACCGAGCTGGGCGACGAGCGCGGACAAGGCGATTCGTACAACAACATCGGGCTCATCTACATGAACATTAAAGACTACGCAAAGGCGGAAACTTATTTTCTAAACGCCATTGCGATACGCGAAAAGTTCAACGACCAGATGGGAATGGCAACTGCCTACAACAACCTGGGAACACTCTATTACCACCAGCAGAAACACGATCTCGCCAGGAGCTGGTTTCAGAAATCAATGGTGCTCAGCACTGCGATCGGAGCCCGCGACTTGCTGAAACGCTCCCACGATATGCTGACCGAAGTCGAAATGGAAACCGGTCATCACAAGGAGGCACTGGAACATTTCAAATTGTACGTTGCCTATAAAGACAGCCTTGACAATGACGATATCACCCGGCAGCAGACGCAGACGGAAATGCAGTACCTCTTTGACAAGGAAAATGCGCGCAACCAGCTCATTCAGCAAAACCGCGACGCACTTTCCAAAAAAGAAAAAGAGAATGTGGAGATTGTGCTCTGGTCTGTTGTCGCACTGGCCATCCTGACATTTATTTTTTCCATCTTCCTTTACAAACGCTGGAAAGTAGCCCGCCAGCAGAAAACCATCATCGAGGAGAAAAGCCTCCTGGTGGAGATCAAGAACCGCGAGATCCTGGATTCCATCAGCTACGCGAAACGCATTCAATCTGCTATTCTTCCGCCCGAAAAACTGGTGAAGGAATTCCTGGTCAACTCGTTTATTCTCTACAAGCCGAAAGACATCGTAGCAGGCGATTTCTACTGGATGGAAGCTCAGGGGGACGAAGTCATTTTTGCCGCTGCTGATTGTACAGGGCACGGCGTTCCGGGAGCATTGATCAGTGTTGTGTGCCACAATGCGCTGAACCGTTCCGTTCGTGAATTCGGGCTGACTTCGCCCGGAGAGATCCTCGACAAAACACGCGAGATCATTATCCAGGAATTCGAGAAAAGCGAAGACGACGTGAACGACGGAATGGATATTTCCCTTTGCTCGCTCAACCTGAAAACACTCGAGCTACAGTGGTCGGGAGCTAACAATCCGCTATGGCTTTTGCGAAACGCCGAATCCGAAGTTTACGAGCTGAAAGCCAATAAACAGCCGATTGGCAGGTATTCGAGGTATGAGACCTTCGACACGCACAAGCTCCAGCTCTACAAAGACGATTCGCTGTACCTTTTCACGGATGGCTTTGCAGATCAGTTCGGCGGCGAATACCACAAGAAATTCAAGGCCCGCCAGATGAAAGAGCTCGTGGCGCGCATGAAGGATATTTCCATGGATGAGCAGCGGGGGATCTTCGACCAGGTATTCGAAGACTGGAAAGGCGAGCTGGAACAGGTAGATGACGTTTGTGTGATCGGGATAAGGATTTAACCTAACCACAAAAGAGCGCAAAAGCGTTTTTTTAATGCTTCATTCTGTTCTCCTAACCTCCTGAAATCCTGCATCCATTTGGAATTATTTTCCTGATTTTCCGCTGTCAAGTGCAAAAAACTCTTACTTTTAATCCGAACTTATATTTAAGAAAAAATGATTGGATTATTGATTGGCGGAGGGATTTTACTCATCCTGATTATTTGGTTTATTTCCATTAACAACCGTCTTGTAGCATTGAAAAACAACCGTGAGAGCGCGTTTTCCGACATTGATGTACAACTGAAACAGCGTTATGACCTCATCCCGCAGCTGATGGGAGCCGTTAAAGGATACATGGACCACGAGAGCGATGTGCTGGTAAGAGTTACCGAAGCACGTTCAAGAGCAATGAATGCCGGAACCATTTCCGAAAAGATCGCTGCTGAGGCTTCACTCGGGGCTGCGATGAACGGTTTCAACATGCAGATCGAAGCTTACCCGGAACTGAAAGCGAACTCCAACTTTATGCATTTGCAGAGTGAGATCTCTGACATCGAGAACAAGCTGGCTGCCGTAAGACGTTTCTTCAACTCTGCAACAAAAGAGTACAACAACGGTATTGAGCAGTTCCCGAGCAACATCATTGCCGGAATGAAAAATTACAAGACAGAGCCGATGTTCGACGTTGGTGTTGAGCAGCGTCAGACACTTGACAAAGCTCCTGAAGTAAAATTCTAAGCTTATTTAAAAACACTTTTTCATGGCGGCTTATATCGGGCTACACGAACAGATAAGGAGGAATAACTTCCGTTCTACACTTATTCTTGCATGCTTTCCCCTGCTGATCTTAGCGGGGGTTTATGCTTTCTTCTTTTTCACCGGAAGAGAGCATCCGCAGGAAGTCAACGCTAATTTCCTGAGAATATCTCCCTTCGTTTTCGGAGCAGTGCTCGTGTGGTTCCTGATCGCCTATTTTGCCAATTCTTCGATGATACAGATGGCAACGCAGGCCCGAACGCTGGAACGCAAGGAAAATATGCGCGTTTACAACCTGACGGAAAACCTGTGCATGTCGATCGGTATGACCATGCCGAAGCTGTACATTATCGACTCTTCTTCCCTGAACGCTTTTGCAAGCGGGATCGATAAGAAATCATTCGCCGTGACCTTAACTTCCGGAATCATAGACGCACTGGACGATGCCGAGCTGGAAGGAGTGATCGCCCACGAATTAACGCACATCCGAAATCGCGATGTTCGTCTGCTGATCATTTCCATCGTGTTTGTCGGTATTCTTTCCTTTGTTGTTCAGATCCTTTTCCGGTCGCTACTTTACGGTGGCGGACGCAGCAGGAAAGATAAAGATGACAACAAGCTGATGATCGTTGCACTGGTGATAGCAGCAGTGGCTTATCTGCTTTCCGTTCTTTTCAAATTTGCCCTTTCCCGCAAACGCGAGTTCCTTGCCGATGCCGGTGCGGTGGAAATGACGCGAAATACCAAAGCGATGGCAAGCGCGCTTCGCAAGATCTCCGGTCACGACCAGGTCGAAGAAGTAAAAAGCGACGACGTGAAGCAGATGTTCATCGAGAACAAAGCGCTTTCCGGCGGCTTATCGGGATTGTTTGCAACGCATCCGCCGATTGAGAAGCGCATTGCCGTGCTTGAGCAAATGTAAATGATTGGATATTAACACGGCAGGATATCAGAAGTTCAGGATAGATCCTAAGAAGACAGCTGTAGTTTATCCTGATGTCCTGGCATCTTAAAGTCTTGTTGTCCTGACGTCTTAATCGTCAGATTCTCACCACCAGTTTCAGGTTAAATCTTCTCTGCGTCAGGTAATTCGGAATGGAATAGTATTTTCCGCTGACATCCTGCACCCATTGTTTGGAGAGTACGTTGTTGATTCCGAGCAAATTGAACACTTCGAGAGAGATCACCGCATCCTGCAGCTTTCCGTACCATTTGTCTTTGATGTGCTCTTTTTTGTAGAGCAGGTCGTAAGAAACGCCGAGATCCACACGGAAATACGACTTCATCGTAAGCGTGTCCTTGTAACGTGTATAATCCGGCGGACCGTAAGGCAATCTGGAACCGAAGATCAATCCCATTTGTGCCCCGAAGCGCTCGTAACCCGGCATTTTATCCTGGAACATGATCGCCATATTCAGGTGCTGATCGGTTGGGCGGCGAATGTATCCCGGATGAACAATAGATGAATCTACAGCCTGCTGATCGGTGCTCAGGCCTGTAATCTTCTCACCTGCAGCATTGTAATAATTGTAGTAAAAGTCGTTGAGCACGTCTTCTTTCGTGGAGAGAATGCCCAGCTTGAAGAACGAAGGAATGCCTTCCACAAATTCGCCGTTCAGGTTCAGATCGAGCCCGGTAGCGTAACCGCGCGCATTGTTGTTCGCATAATAGCGCGTACGAACGTTCTCGATCTCGTAAGAATTCACATCCCACAGGTACTTGTAATAAGCATCGGCTGAGAATTTGAAGGGTTTCTCGCGCTTCCACATGTAAAATGTGTAATCTCCGGAAGCTACAAGATGCAGCGATTTCTGCGATACGACCTCCGGATTCAATCCACCGGTGAAGGTCCTGAATTCGCGGTAAAAAGGCGGCTGGTAATACGTTCCTGCGGCAAAAGTGAATTTCATTGCCCGTCGTCTGAAACGACCTTCGTTGTAAACGTAGCGGATTGGAATAAAGCTGAGACTTACACGGGGCGTGATCATCATATCCTCATTAAAAGACGTGTACAAAGCACGAACACCGGCTTCGAGTTCCCATCTTGACCGTGTATTTTTAATCGTCTCCGTAACCTGCTGTTTTACGCCCAACGAGTCTTCTATCCACCCGGTAACAGTTCTGTCTTTTTTCCGGCCTTTCCAATCCACGTGATGCTGAACATAAGCATGGGCCCGGGTGTTGTTCAGGCTCAGATTTCCTTTGATCGTTTCGAGCAGATCGACCGTTTGTGCGCCCGTTTGTGGTAGAGAATAACCGGCAGAATCGATCATTTTCCATTCGCTGAGCACATCGGTGAACTGATCCTGCTGTACACCGAATCCCCATTTCAAAACGTTCGCCGTATCCCGGAAAGAATAGGAAGCATCGTGGTAAGCGCTAACGATGAACGCCTGCAGCCTGTTCCGTGCATGATTGAGGAAGGTTCCGATTCCGAGCACCGCAATTGAATCGCCAAATTCTTCTTTCGAAGGATCGGTTTCCAGCTCGTTGATGTAATACTGCCCCTGGATATCGAAGTATTCCCGCTCATCGGTCTTAAAAGCCGTTACATACGTTGTTGATTTGTAACGCTCTCCTTCGTAGGAAATCGAAGTTCCGCCGGTTCCTGTGAGAAAGCTCGATTTTTCCTGTCCGTCAAAGTAAATATTGAACGCATAGGCTTCATTGGCGGTTCCGAAATCCGTTTGCTGTGTCTGCGGTGCAAACTGGTAGGTATTCGACGAGAAATGTCCCAGGATCGACCATTTCCACTTCTCCGTAATATCGTATTCCGTTACAAACTGCGCGTCCCAGAAAACGGGATTGTAATTTCCTTTCGTTGGCAGGGAATTGAGCAAATAGCCGTTGGCCCTGTAGCGCGCTCCGAACAGGTAACGAAAGCGGCTGGTCACTGCGTCTTCCACGTGCGCTTCGACACCCAGCAGGGAAGCCATCACGGAGGCGTGAAATTCCTGCGCTCTTTTGTATTTAATATCCAATACCGAGCTGAGCTTATCGCCGTAAACTGCCTGGAAACCGCCGGCACTGAAATAGATCTTGTCGACCAGGGCCGTATTGATAAAGCTCATACCTTCCTGCTGCCCGGAACGGGTCAGGAACGGCCGATTGATCAGGAATCCGTTAACATACACAAGGTTCTCATCGTAATTTCCTCCGCGAACATTGTAGTTCGATGTCAGCTCGTTATTGGAATTCGCCGGCGTGGCATACAAGAGGTATTTTTCGGTATTGATGATCCCGTTCAGATCTATTTTTTTCAGCGGCTCGATGCCGTTCAGATCTTTGTCGGAAGTTACCCGCACTACCCGGATCACTTTCACGTTAAATTGAACGGTTTCCAACCCGAATCTGCGCTGATCGGGAATCGTTACGATCTGGGTAGTCGTAACAGAATCACCCGAAGGCTCGACATAAAGATAAGAAATGCGCGCCAGTCCGGCTGGAATTTCTGTTTGAAAGGAGCCGTAACTATTGGTCAGCAAAACCCTCGAAACACCGTCGACAGCTGTCACAACCACTTCAACATCCGGGATCGGCTCTTTGAATGCGTCCACACATTTCCCTGAAACTGTAACCTGCGAGAACAGGCTGCCGGTAAAAAGCAGGAGGAAGCTTGCGAGGAAGAACCGAAAAGTAAAATTCATTGAAAGTTAAACGTTGCGTCGCCGAAAATAGTGTAAAAAGCCGGTTAATTTTTGAGATCCACAACAATCAATCCTCCCTCGAAAGGATCGATGGCTTCATAAATCTGTTCCAGCAACGGAGAATAATCGCCGTTCGGAGCAAAATTCAGCCAGTGGAAGTAGCGTTCCTGCAATTCGTTTTCAGGGAAAAGCCGGTCGTAAACTGCATCTATGGCTTTCAGTGACTGATCGTGCTGCTGTTTCACCTGTTTCACCAGGCGCTGCTCAAATGATTCGAGCTGCTTCGACATACGAACGGTTTCGGCCTCTGCAAACGATTCCAGGCTGACATCAATTGCTTTTGCTTTCGAGATCATCGACAGGCGAAGCGTTTGAAAATCATCGCGAAGCTGCGTCATGCTTAATTGCGCTTCATCATTTTCCTGTAAAAAAACTTTGCGCAGCTCCTCTTTCGGATGGAAAAAGCGGTTGAGCTCCCACCCTATCTTTTCCATACGCTTGGTCGTTCCGCCGTCTACTAGCATCAGTGAATTGCGCTGCTGGATAAGTGGGAAGATCGTATGGTGCGCTTCGAATACGCCTTTCAGCTGGATCCAGTAGGCCATTTCGCCTCCTCCGCCAATATAAGCGAGATTCGGCAGGATCGTTTCCTGGTAAACCGGGCGAAGGATCACATTCGGAGAGAACTGTTCCGGCGATTCTTCTGCCAGCTTCAGCATTTGTTCCTTTGTGTAAACCACTCCATCGACCGTAAAGCCGTTCTGGGAAGGATCGATGCGGTGCCTGCCCAGCTCGTCGAGCAGGAATAAATTACAGCCGCGTGCCATTGCCTGCGGTTTGAGTCCGGCAGCAGCTAATTGCCTGTTTGTTTCTTCAACAGCAGGAAAAGCAGGCTGAAATTCCAGCTCCCGCTTAATGACCGGAACGAATAAGTGTTTGAGCTCAGGCGTATCGGGTTGCAGCACGAGCACTCCATAAGCGCTGAAAAGCTCGGTCATGAAATACTGGTAATGTTTTGCATAGTCTTTCACCGGAAGATCGGCCATGAGCTTCAGCAGCTCGCATTGTTCCTTCGAAGCGAAGAATTCACGGAACGTGGATAACACTTCAGCGTATTCCTTGTCGATGCTGAAACGGCCAACGGCTCCTTTTTGCTCGGTTTCCCAGGTCAGCGTGCGGTTGAACAATGTTGTCGAGCGAATCTCATCCACATCGTGATCCTCGCTGGCCATCCAGAACAGGGGAACTGCTTTGAACTGGTTTTGCGACTCATTGAACTGCTGCGCCATCTTCACAACGTGCAGCACTTTATACAGCAGGAACATCGGGCCTCCGAATAACGTGAGCTGATGCCCGGTCGTAATAGTAAAGGTATGTTCATTTTCCAGCAGCTCCAGGTTAGCGGTTTGCTTTTCGGAAAGCGATTTCCCTGTCTGGGATCTGATTGTCTCTACCAGCTGTGCTCTTGATTCGGCGGAATAACCAGCCTTTTTCAGCGCTGCCTGGCCGGAAAGTGTTTCAATCGATTGAAATGGAGTTTGTATAAATGCTGAAAAAGGTGTCTGATCTTCTCCGAAAGCTGCCGAGAAAGCAGAAAACTGACGGAGATCTTTTCTTAAAATAGTTTGCGTACTCATGGCCACAAAAGTACACAACTCAGGCAGAGATTGTAACCATAAAATGTGGTAACTTTGTAATCAAATTTTTTAGCATGCAAGCAGTAATTAAAACAGCAAAAGGTGATATGACCGTATCTTTCTACGAGGAAGATGCTCCCAACACCGTGGCCAACTTCGTTAAACTGGCGAAACAAGGATATTATGACGGATTGACGTTTCACCGTGTATTGCCTGATTTCGTGATACAGGGAGGTTGCCCGAATTCGCGTGAAGGCGCTAAAGGAACTCCGGGAACAGGTGGTCCGGGTTACAAGATCGATTGCGAACTGAACGGAAACAATCAGTACCATGACCGTGGAGTCCTATCAATGGCACACGCCGGACGCAATACAGGCGGATCGCAGTTTTTTGTTTGTCACAGCCGCAACAACACCTCACATCTTGACCGCGTTCATACGTGTTTCGGAAAAGTGACGGAAGGAGTGGATCTTGTTGACGATATCCGACAAGGCGACCGTATCGAATCGATCTCTATCATCGGTTAAGATCAAAAACAACGGCACATAAAAAAGCCCCGGCAATGCTGCCGGGGCTTTTTCGTATTTAAGACTATTGAATCCTAGTGATTGTGTCCTTCGTGAGATTCAGTCGCTTTTACAGGCGCTGTTTCTTCAACCGGCGGACCAGGCAATACATTTCCTGTGATCGTAAGAACGATAGGCTCGGCGGAAACGTCTGTTGAAACAGTGATCGTTTTCGTGAACGGACCTACTCTTGTCGTATTGTAATTAACAACGATCTCAGAAGATTTCCCCTTTTCGACAGCTTCCGTTGGCTGTTTAGCCTTCGTGCATCCGCAGCTGGTAACAACGTTAATGATGTTTACCGGCTCAGAGCCTGTGTTGGTGAATTCGAACGTGAAAGGTTCTTTCGAATCGTAAGGAATATCAATGCGCTCAATCACCATCGTTTTGAACTCGACAGGATGTTTGCCTGTTGCAGCAGTGATGGCATCTGTTTGTGCGAAGGTTCCGAAAGAGAACACACACAATCCGATCAGTAATAAATTTTTCATTGCTTTTGGTTTAAATACAGGCAATTATTCGCTTAGTGACTTTCAGTTGCAGCAGGCACCGGAGCAGCTGGTGTAGCAGCATCAGGATTCGGCAGAACCGTTCCTTTGATAGTAAGAATGATTGGATCTGCAGAAACGTTTGTTGTTACCGTGATCGTTTTAGTAAAGTTACCAACGCGTTTTGTATCGTAGTTCACAACAATTCTTGAAGATTGTTTTTTAAGAACCGGCTCAGTTGGCTGTTCTGCTTTTGTACATCCGCAGCTGGTAGCAACATTGGTGATCATCACCGGCTCGGAACCTGTGTTTTTGAATTCGAATACAAACGGCTCTTTTGAATCGTAAGGAATCGCGTTACGCTCAATAACCATCGTTTTAAATTCAACCGGATTTTTCACCGCTTTTACTTCTTTTGGTGCAGCTTGTTTGCTGTCTGTCTGAGCGAATGTTCCCAAAGAAATCACGCATGCTCCGATAAATAATAAAGTCTTCATGTTTTTTACAGTTTTACCCTACAAGGATACAAACTCTTTTTTTATTCTCTTTGTCATTAACAAAAAATTAGCGCAAGAAATTCAATCCACAATTATTCAAGGATGATTAAGTTTGTATTTCATTCGCACACTTTACATTACAAACAAATGAAGCTATTACTCTGCCCCGTCATTTTCCTCTTCACGATGATTATTCCGGCTACTGTGAACGCTCAGGATAACCCCGACAGTCTTCAGCGTTTGCTCAAAAAGGCAACAGGGCGGCAAAGGATCGAAGTGCTGAATCAGCTCACTTACTACTATTTCCAGAGCGATGCAAAAAAAGCAATTGCCTTCGGGACCGAATCGCTTGCACTCGCCAGGAAGCAAAAAGACCAGTCATTGCTGTCCAGTTCGCTGAATGAGCTCAGCATGCCTTACCTGACGGAAGGGAATTTCTACAAAGTGATCGAGCTGAACGAAGAAGCTTTAAAGATCCGCAGGAAGCTAGGTGATTCGACTTCCATGGTCGGGAGCTATGCCAAGCTGGGAAGCGCTTATTTCGAGCTCGCCCAGTATGAGAAAGCAACCGACAACTTTACCCGGGCGCTTAACCTGAGCAGAACGCACGGCAACCAGGCGCAGGAAATGCAGCTGCTGGTGAACCTGGCAAATGTGCTGGATATGTCGGGATTGCTGAAAGAATCCTACCAGGTTGAGCTGAGCGCCATTAAACTATCGGATAAGTTGCAGGATCCCGCATCTCAGGTCACTTCCCGCCTTGGACTTGCGACTGTTTGCAGAAAGATGGGAAGGTATGAAGAAAGTATCCGCTACTATAAATCTACCATAAAGCTGCTGGAAGAATACGACGAAACGGAATCCGAATACATGGCGGCTGTTTACCAGGGATTAGGAGTGATAGAGCGGGAAAGGCACAATCACCAGGCAAGGCTCGATTATTACAAGAAGGCTTATTCCATCTACAAAAAGCTCAACAGCGGGGTCGGGATCAGCAGTATTGCAGTGAATATAGGGAACACTTACGCAGAGCTGCACCAGATCGACAGTGCAGAAATTTACCTCAATATCGGGTTAAAGAACAGCCTGGCTACCAAATCCTACAAACAGATCACCAATGCGCTGGAAGCACTGGCAGCGCTTGAAAAGGTCAGAAATAACTACAAGCAGGCATTCAGCTACCTGGAAATGGCCGGATTGTATAAAGACAGCGTTCAGCTATTCCAGGGAAACACAGCCATTTCGGAAATGTATGCGAAGTATGAAACCGAGAAAAAAGACCGCGAGCTGACACAGTCCAAGCTCAAAAACGCGGAAAAAGACAAGCAGATCGCCCAGGCACAGCTCAAGATCTCAAAGGAAAAACAAAACCGGCTGATCTGGTCGGGAATAGGATTATTCGCTCTCCTGGCCGCCGCGTTCTTTTCGCGAAACCTCTACCTGAAACGAAAAGCAGCAGTCGAAGAGATCGCCTCAACGAAAAAGAACGAGCAGCTTCGCAGGGAACGCGAGCTGAACGAACAAAAGATCGAGATTTCCCGCGAGCTGCACGACAACATTGGCTCGCAGCTCACTTACATGATCAGCTCGATGGACAATTTAACATACACCATTCCTGAAAGCGACAAGCTCACCACTTCCATCCGCGATCTGAGCGATTTTGGCCGCGGGACCATGCAGGAGCTCAGAAGCACGATCTGGGCCATGAACTCCGAAGACGGCTCTGTTGATCTGCTGATCCGCAAGCTGGAAGAGCTCCGGTCGAAAATTCCGTTAGAGCTGGTACTGAAAAACGAGCTCAACGGCAATCCACCGCTGAAAGCCATCGAAATGCTGAATCTCTACCGGATCGGGCAGGAAGTTATACAGAACTGCCTGAAATACGCAAATGCTACGCAATTGTCCATCACTGCAAAAGCAGCTTCCGAAGGCGGCGTTCAACTGATTTTTGCGGATAACGGCAATGGCTTCGACCTCACAGACCATGGGAACGGGAATGGATTGAGAAATATGCGCCATCGCTGCGAACAACTGGACGGCAAGTTTGAGGTTCGCTCTGAAAAAGGCCGCGGGACCGAAATCAGCTGTGCATTACGTCATCTGTCGTATTGATCAGCACGCCACAAATCCGCAACTTTGAATCTTTAAAAACAAGCTTATGATTCGCATCGCATTAGCCGAAGACAACGCATTTCTCGCCAGGAGCATACAGGAAAAGATCGCACTGTTCCCCGATCAGCTGAAATTCAAGTTCCATGCTTTCAACGGCAGGCTGATGCTCGATTCACTAAAAGAAGATGCCAATGTCGATGTGATCCTGATGGACATCCAGATGCCCGAAATGGACGGAATTGAAGCTACTGCTTTAGTTAGCAGACAATTCCCGCAATGCCGGATCATTATGCTGACAGTTCTCGACGACGAAGAGCACATTTTCAAAGCGATACAGGCGGGAGCGAATGGCTACCTGCTGAAAGACGAATCGCCGAAAATATTGCTCGAAGGAATCCAGGAGATCATGGGTGGAGGAGCACCGATGTCGGCAGGAATTGCTCTAAAAGCGTTGAAGCTGCTTAGAAATCCGTTACCGGCCGATCTTCCGCTGACAGCAGAAACCGAAGAAAAGATCCAGCTTTCCGCCCGCGAAACGGACGTCCTCACTCACCTGAGCAAGGGCTTCGATTACAAACAGATTGCAGAAAATCTTTTCATTTCGCCTGCTACAGTTCGCAAGCACATCGAGAACACCTACCAGAAGCTACAGGTCCACAACAAGCTGGAAGCCGTTCAGAAAGCACAGAAACACCGGATTATCGAATAACAGTTACCAGATTTAATCCGGACAGTTCCACACAGAGGCTCCCTCGTACTTTAGCCGTACATACCCCGTATATAAGCCGTACTTCCCTTATACCTGATATATACTTGCCTTATACCGGCATATACCCTCTCCGGTTTAAAATGAATGGCAAAAAAAAGAGCCGCTACCAGGGGCTGATAACCTCTGAAAATCAAAAATGCACGAGAGCGATCACTTTGAGAATTATACAATCACCATTAATGATTCAAAATCCCCCGTAAAGCTCAAGCACCTCCGCTATCGAAGCGTATGTATTGCTCTTCACTTTTTCCCACTCCGGTTTCTTCAGCCATTCCGCTTTCGTGATCGATTCTTCCGTTTGCGGAATCAGCGCTTTGGGGCCGTCATACGACAAAGCGTACCACCAGTTTTTCTTCAGCGTGGGAATTCCCTTGTAATCGTAAGTATGATAAGTGATCCCTATCAATTGCTCAACAACAGGATCGTGAATTCCGCATTCTTCCTCTATTTCTCTCACCGCAGTGAATGCAGGCTCTTCGTTTTCTTCCATTTTTCCCTTCGGAAGATCCCATACGCCGAGCCGCTCAATGAAGAGGAATTTGTTTTTTCTTTTAACAATACCACCGGCCGCCTGTATAAAATCATACGTACTGAAAGTCTGCATGATGGCTTGTTCAGGGTTCTCAGTAAGAACAATTAAGGGAATTCCATTTGGTAACTCATTCCTGCATTTCACTAAATCAATTCCGGCAGGATCAGATACATTAATAAGTACGAAATCCTTGTTTTTATTGGATTTTTTAAGATTTTCCGTAAAAATGATGACTTTATTATCGATAAAAACTTTGTACATTTGCCGCCATGATTTTAAATAAGGACAGAGCGTTAAAGGTAGCAGAATTTCTGCTTCAGATCAAAGCAGTGAAGCTTCAACCGAATGATCCGTTTACATGGGCATCCGGCTGGTCATCGCCTATTTACTGTGACAACCGGAAAACGTTATCCTTCCCCGCTATCCGCACGCATATCCGCCAGGGCTATGCCGAAGCGATCCTGGAACAATTCGGAAAACCGGATGTAATTGCAGGAGTTGCTACAGGCGGTATCGCACAGGGAGCACTTGTTGCGCAGGAGCTTGGAATTCCGTTTATCTATGTTCGCGGCACTGCCAAAGGACACGGACTGGGCAACCTGATCGAAGGTCATTTTGAAAAAGGCCAGAAGGTCGTTGTCATTGAAGACCTTATTTCAACAGGAGGAAGCAGCCTTGTTGCTGTAAAAGCTCTTCGCGAAGCCGGACTGGAAGTGAAAGGACTGGTAGCTATCTTTACTTACGGATTCGACCTGGCAGTACGCAATTTCGCCGACGCAGAATGTCCGTTCATTACTCTGACTGATTACGAACATCTGATTGATCAGGCTCTGAAATCTGATTACATCAACGAATCAGACGTGGAATCCCTGAAAGATTGGAAAAACGCTCCTGACAGCTGGTCAGCAAAATAAGATGAAAATTATCAGCGATAAAGCACTGGTTAACGCTTCAATTGACGAGGTGTTCGACTTTTTGTCCGATGCGGCCAACATCTACAAGATTCTTCCTCACGAAAAAGTGAGTGATTTCAGATCAGATGAGAACGGCTGCTTTTTCAAAGCACAGGGCGGATTTAACGTCCCGCTGTTGTATGAAGAGAAAGTTCGCGGATCGCACATCAAGATGAAATCTGGCGAAGGCGCTCCCGTAGAATTTACGCTGATGATCCACTTGAAGTCCCTCGACGACAAAACAGAAGGTTACCTGGAATTCAACGGAGACGTGAACATGTTCCTGAAACTGGTGGTTGAAAAACCGTTAACGGCACTCTTCAACTCCATGTCTCACAGACTTCAGAAAGAATTCAGTATGTAAATCTGATTTCCTGGAGTCCAAAGCTCCGGAGCTCACTTTCCACTTTGAACAGCAGGTTTCCGCTTTCATCGATGCCCGTAATTTCTCCCGTAATTGATTCTCCCGAAGCAGTTTCGGCCTGTATAACTTCGTTTATCTTCCAGAGATGGCCGAGGTATTCGCTTTTCACTTTACTCCAGTTTCCCTGTTGAAGATCAACGAAATAGGTTTCCAGATTCAACGCAAATTGTTGGGCGATCTCCAGTGTAGAAGGGCATTGCTCACAAAAATCCGACAGTGAACAACTGGACGGAAGATCCGATTCCGGAACCAGGTTAATACCGACTCCGATCACCGCTCCGGAGATCTGACTCCCTTTCCACTGCGCCTCAATGAGAATACCGGATAGTTTCTTATTCGCTACGAGAACGTCATTTGGCCATTTGATCTTCGTTTCAGCCGTTATAAAAGACGAAATAGTCTTCCTGACAGCCAGCGCAACGGCTAAATTCAGGTATAAATAGGTTTCGGCTGACAAAAAAGCAGTTTCAACGTAAATCGAAGCTGTGAACTGCTTTCCCGCTCCTGCAGACCATGAATTTCCGCGTTGTCCGCGCCCCGCAGTCTGTTTCTCTGCCAAAATTACAGTTCCATGTGTCAGTTTACCTTCTGCAAGTAACTTGGCAGCATAATTGTTCGTTGAGTCCACCTCATCGAGTAGGATGTATTTCTGTCCTATCACGGTATTTAACATTGATTAGCAATTCACACACAAACGACGCAATACTATTATTGCTTAGATTTGTGAACACAAAATTACGAATGTATAAATTAAAACAAGATAAAGATTCTCAGGCGCTATGCGACGCAATAGTAGAGGGAATGCAGGAAAACAAAGCGAAAGACATCGTCATCCTCGACCTGAGACACATATCAAGCGCAGTTACCGACTTCTTTGTTATTTGTTCCGGAGAATCTTCGGTACAGGTAGACGGGATCAGCAATACCGTTTCACGCCACACCCGCGAAGCATTAAAAGAAAAGCCCTGGCACATTGAGGGAAAGACCAATTCAGAATGGGTTCTTCTCGATTACGTCAGCGTTGTTGCACATATTTTTTACAAAGACGCGCGCCATTTCTATGAGCTGGAAGATCTGTGGTCAGATGCCAAACGTACGGACGTTCCGAACTTGAATTAAAAAAACGCTATAAATCATGTCAGAAAACTCAAACAAACCAAAACGCAATCCCTACGCGATCTATTGGATCTATGCGGCTGTGGGAATTGCGATCATCGGGATCCAGCTGTTTTACAGCAGCTCGACGGATTACGGGATCAGGAATAAGGATACATTCTTTCGCCTGGCTGATTCGAGCTACGTAACACAAGTGTCCATTGTCAACCGTTCACGTGTTGATTTTAAGCTGAATGAAAAAGGGATCGCTTTCGTAAAGGAAAATCCTACAGGCGAATTCAAACTGATGCGCGATGCACTGGAACCGAAAGGAAGCCGTTTTTCCAAGCCGTCGAATCCGGAGTTTTCACTTCCGATCAACGATGCAGGTTACTTTGAAGAGCGCATGACCGTTACCAACGAAGGCCTGAAAGCCCGTGGGAAAAATACGATCAGCACTCCACCTGAAGATGAGCCCAATTACCTCGGTGGAATCCTGAACTTCCTGCTTCCTATCGTTATCCTGATCGTTATCTGGATGTTCGTTATGCGTCGCATGTCGGGCGGAGGAGGCGGTGCCGGAGGACAGATCTTCAACATTGGAAAATCCCGTGCACAGGTTTACGACAAAGGAAAATCGACCAACGTAACATTCAAGGATGTTGCCGGATTGGAAGGCGCGAAAGAGGAAATCCAGGAGATCGTTGAATTCCTCAAACACCCTAAGAAATATACGGAGCTCGGAGCCAAGATCCCGAAAGGAGCCTTATTGGTCGGACCTCCGGGAACAGGAAAAACATTGCTCGCAAAGGCGGTTGCCGGAGAAGCTAAAGTTCCGTTCTTCTCATTGTCAGGTTCGGATTTCGTTGAAATGTTTGTTGGTGTAGGAGCTTCACGTGTTCGTGACCTTTTCCGCCAGGCGAAAGAAAAAGCACCTGCGATCATCTTTATCGATGAGATCGATGCAATCGGTCGTGCAAGAGGGAAAAATGCAGGTTTCAGCTCCAACGACGAGCGCGAAAACACATTGAACCAGTTGCTGACGGAAATGGATGGTTTCGGAACAAACTCCGGGGTGATCATTCTTGCAGCAACCAACCGCGCAGATGTTCTGGACAGCGCCCTGATGCGTGCCGGACGATTCGACCGCCAGATCTATGTAGACATGCCGGATCTGAACGAGCGTACGGAGATCTTCCAGGTTCACCTGAAACCACTGAAGCTCGCTCCGAACTTAAACGTGGATTTCCTTGCGAAACAAACCCCGGGATTCTCGGGTGCTGATATCGCGAATCTGTGTAACGAAGCGGCATTGATCGCAGCGCGCAAAGAAAAACAATACGTAGAGAAACAGGATTTCCTGGATGCGGTTGACCGTATCATCGGAGGCCTTGAGAAGAAAAACAAGATCATTACAAAAGGAGAAAAAAGCGCCATTGCCTTCCACGAAGCAGGTCACGCAACAACTTCATGGTTGCTTGAGCACGCTCATCCGCTTGTCAAAGTAACCATCGTTCCCCGCGGACGTTCACTCGGAGCTGCCTGGTACCTTCCTGAAGAGCGAAGCATTACCACAACAGAGCAGATCCTGGATGAAATGTGTTCTGCATTGGGTGGTCGCGCTGCCGAACAGCTGATCTTCGGAAAGATCTCTACAGGAGCATTGAGCGATCTTGAAAAAGTAACCAAACAGGCTTATGCCATGGTAACTGTTTACGGATTGAACGAGAAGCTCGGAAACGTTTCTTTCTACGATTCGCAGGGGCGTGAGTCATTCACGAAACCTTATTCGGAAGAAACTGCCCGCATCATCGATGAAGAAGTAAGCAAGATCATCCAGAAACAATACGAGCGTGCATTGCAGATCCTAGGTGATAACCGCGATAAACTGACAGCTCTTGCAGACAAGTTGCTCGAGAAAGAAGTGATCTTTAAAGAAGACCTCGAAGAGATCTTTGGAAAAAGAGAATGGGGCGAAGACGAGCTGATCGCTGCTGCAGATATTAAAGGAGCTGTTCCTCAGAACACACCTTTCGAGCCGATCGAGCCAACTCTGGAAACGCCGCTCACCAATTCTGACGATGGAAAAGACGCAGAAGAAAAAGAAGACGAGAAAGAAGAAGCTTAAACGCGTTCTTTTAAAAGATACGGAATCCCGTTATGAGCCTTGCGCTGATAGCGGGATTTTGCTTTTTTCGGCTAACTTTGCCCGCAATTCAACTGGAACATGAACAATTTTATCGTCAGGGCTATTACCGGGGCACTTTTTGTCGGAGCGATCATTGGCGCTATTCTCTGGAATCACCTGGCAGCAACAATTCTTTTCGGAGCTTTTATGGCTTTGGGCGTCCAGGAATTTACACGACTGATCAATCAACATTCCGGGAACAAGTCCCAGCAGACATTTGCCGTTATTGTTTCACTGGTGATCTACATCGGAACAGCAGCCGTTATTTCAGATAAAATTCCACCGTCAGTTCTCTTCCTTGCTTTTCCGGTTCTCACAATCTCCTTCCTGATCTCCCTTTCGTCAAAATCGCCAACCTCCATACAGAACGTGGCCCTCACCTACTTCAGCGTGATCTACATTACCGTTCCATTCATCCTGATTATGCACCTGTGCTTTGAATCGGATAATAAATGGGACATCATCGGAATGTTCGTGCTGATCTGGACCAACGATACATTCGCTTATCTCACCGGCCGCATGATCGGGAAAACAAAATTATTCGAGCGCATTTCCCCTAAAAAAACATGGGAAGGAACCATAGGCGGGGTTGTTTTCGCTTTGATAGCCGGTTTGTGCTGGTCTACCTGGATGTCGGACACACTTCCCCTGGAATTCTGGCTGATCGTTTCGCCGCTCGTTGCTTTCGGAGCTATTTTCGGAGATTTGTTCGAGTCGCAGTTCAAGCGGCAGATCGGTGTTAAAGATTCGGGGAATATTCTTCCCGGACATGGCGGGATACTCGATCGTTTCGACGCTGCATTAATGGCTATCCCCATTTTTTATGGGCTTTGGATGATTTATCATTAAATTCGCAAAAAATTCTTCTTTATGACATTGCACCGTGAAGGCTATGCCACAATCATACTCAGCTTAATCGCCCTTAGCTTGCTTCAATGGGGAAACTTCTGGCTCATGCGTCAGACCGGCTGGTGGTGGCTGTTCCTCCTGCTTACACTAGGAATTGCCGTTCTCGCTTACCTGATCGTGCAGTTTTTCCGCATTCCCAAACGCACTTTTACTTTTGGTGAAAACGATGTGCTTTGCCCGGCAGACGGAAAAGTCGTGGTAATCGAGGAAGTAGAGGAAACAGAATATTTCAAAGACAAGCGCATCCAGGTTTCGATCTTTATGTCGCCGATGAACGTTCACGCGAATTATTTCCCGGTAAGCGGAAGAGTCGCCTATACGAAGTACCACAAAGGATTGTTCCTGGTGGCCTGGCATCCGAAAAGCAGCACAGACAACGAGCGCAGTACGTGTGTAGTTGAGCATTCAACAGGTCAATCGGTTTTGTTCCGCCAGATCGCAGGCGCCGTTGCGCGAAGGATCTGCTATTATGCAAGCGTTGGTCAGCAGGCCGTTTCGGGCGAAGAATTCGGATTCATCAAATTCGGCTCACGTGTAGATGTTTTCCTGCCAATCGGAACAGATCTAAAAATTAAGATCGGCGACGATGTTAAGGCGAAGTTAACGACGCTTGGCGTATTAAAAGAAAAGTTGTAGCTTTAAGCCTGTTATAACATTTAAAAGAATCGATCATGAAAAAAGTATTTGTTGCTTTAACGTTGATGATGTTCGTAGGTTCAATGTCAGCTACAGTTTACGCTGCAACTTCCGGAAACTCAACTGAAGTCGTTAAGAAAAAAGACGACGATAAGAAAAAGAAAACGAAAAAAGGTGGTGCAAAAAAAGGATGCGAAGGCAAATCCGGTTCTTGCTGCCAGAAAAAAGCGGCATAAGCTTCTTTTTCATTCGAAATTGAATCCGATCGGTTTCCGGTCGGATTTTTTTATGCGCTGTTTTTTGG
>Ga0247810_10000429_pt1 | contig 46841 bp, 45 predicted proteins | sample UWRJL119311C1_FD_179918 | JGI IMG/M metagenome (GOLD analysis project Ga0247810, IMG submission 179918) | Plant litter microbial communities from Arlington Agricultural Research Station in Wisconsin, United States - UWRJ-L119-311C-1 | ecosystem: Environmental > Terrestrial > Plant litter >...
GAGAGGTAGCCAGTGGCGAGTTCAATTTTCAAGCAGCTTCATGGTAACTTGGACACATTTCACACCGAACACTCGTTATACCACTTCGAACCCTTCACTAAATTGCACAAAATGTTGAACATCCTTAATAACCAAATCATTTACGTTAAAACTATCTAATGATTTGCAGCTAACCTCAATCTCAAGCCTCCCCTTACTCTTGCCTGGCGCTCCATACATCAAAATATGACAGGTACATTCAACGCCACAAAATATTCAGCTCCTGAACCAACCTCCCCGAGTATCTCAAACTCAATCATCAATCATCACTCTTCACTCTCACCCTCACAAGTAGTTTCCTTGTAGGCGAACATCAAACATCTAGGGCTCCTGCGGGTCTATCCTCTGGCATTCACAACCATCCGGGCATGTGTCATTTTTTGGATGATCCGGGTAATGTCCGTAGTATCCATTCGGCAGTATCCTAGGCATGTGTGCATGACTGGTCCATGACTTAGAGCTGTCGATTACTGGTTAAGAACGTGCGTACTGGTTCCGCAGTCCGGGTTGAGGGGTGGGTGCCATCACCTGGCGAGTAATTTCTTCACAGGATATATCAGCAAGAATGTCTCAAGTGTGATGAAGGATAGGCCAGAATAGTATCTACATACAATCATCCATTATCTCACTGAATTTGATCATTCAGCCAGACTGCTGGCTAGAGTTTCGTTCCATTGTTGGTGCGGTATTGATCCTTTGAGTGGTTTGAGCCATTACCTTTATGCAATCGCTGGCATTGCGAAGCATTTCCATGTTACGGGCATTCCTGGGATCATGAAGACGCTTAACAACGTCTAGAAGCTTACGCTCGCTCTCGTGATAGTGATCCATTAAGCTGGGTTCCTGGCGGACAGCCACAGGGGGGGTGGCAATTCTCTTGATGGCTTTCTCAAATGGCGCAGGCTCACTGACCTCAGCCTTTCGCTTGTTTTTCCCGCGATTGGATCCAGTAGAGGGAGGAGGAGAGCCACTACCACTGCTCTTGGATGGACCTGGGTGGTTGTGCACACGTTTCATATGGTCACAGAGGTTCCAGTGGCGGGGAAAGCCGTTGCCGGCTGCACCACGCTCGCAGCCTTCATACGTACACAAATATGGCTTGTCTCCATGTCCGTGCATGGCGTGCGCTTCACGCTCATGGCGAAGAAGGCATGCTGTGGAAGAGAACTTGGAGTTCTCACACGCGTGAACCTTGCATTTGTATGGCTTTAGATGGGAGTCCACTGATTTACTATCACGAGCAGACTGATTAGCATTTGAGACGTAATGTAAGAAACTGAAATTTCATACTCGTAATTACACTTCAGCTTCTCAGGCTTGTGGGAACAGCCTTCTTGACCCTCCCATGGGCAGTGGTACAATCCATCGGCTTGGACAGAGACGTTCTGGTAATATGGATGATCACGGGCGGTATTATCGACATCCAAATTTGAACGGCCAACAAACCTCATAGATTGATCGGATCCTTCGGAAGCGCCCGGGAAACGTTGGTTTCTAGCAGCCAGATCACTAGTGACTTTGGACTGTCGTGGCCCGATCGGTTTTCTAAGAACTCTATCGCTAGTAGTATGAGGAGGGATCTCTGACACATCTGGATAGTCCTGGACATTTGGGGATAGGCTCTCAAGACTGGGCGAGTAGTCATACTCCAGTGGACTGCTAGTTTGTGACACCATAGGGGGTTCTGGGAGTGGCCATTCTTTCAAGGTAGGAGAAGACCTTTGAGATTCCGGGAAAGCAGCAATGGTCCAAACAGGGGATTCGTGAAGCAATTTGGCATCATATGCTATAGAATCACCCGCAACAGGGTTATCTACCGCAAGAGGGGCGAAGTTCTCACCAGGGTTTGGGAAAATACTGTACGTTGAATCTGAAGCCAGACTGTTGGATGTAAGATCCAACTTGAAATCCTCTCTGTGATATACAGAAGGGTTGTCTTGGAATTCTTCTCTTCCTGGATATGGGAAGTGTTCAAAGGTTTGTAAATCCATGGGAGGTTGTTGTCTTGGGGTGTAAGGCAGAAAGTTATCCGGGCTAGATCTGCCTGTAATGTCTGATCTGGCAGAAGAAATATGGAAAGACTTCTGCGAGAGGCTAGCATACATTCTCTCAGATCCAGGGTGATCAAAAGTGTTAGCTCCAGAAGATGAAAGGTCGTATGAGTTGGCCCTGACGGAATCCTGAGATGGCAAACGAGACATTGCTTCGCTTTGTAATGGAGAAAGGTCGGCATTCCAGGGGTGTCCTTGAGTTCCTAAAATGGTTTCATGGGTATTTACTTGACCTGATTGTATCATCTGAGAAGCAGGAAAAGAATGTGAGGAATCAGAGAATCCATTTGGGGAAGCTCCTGAAGATAGTGGATCTAAGTGGAAGTACTGTTGGCCTTCACTAGTCCTGGTCCATATAGTTCCGCTGTGGTTTCCCTGGGTAGGTTCTGTGTGACGAAATGAAATACCGGGATTTCCAGGAACATATGGAGTGACATTTGGGAAACCGCTACACGATCTGGGTTAGTGTGCTGTGCAACCTCGTTGTAGTATTTTCACATTTGACAATAAGGAAATAAAATCGCAACAAAAAGCAACATCAATAGAATCCTGCGAGACAAGTTAGTCAGTAAAGAACCAGCAAATTAGGTATTTTAGTGTACAGACCAAGAGGCAGGGTCAAAGAGTCTCTTATATCCCGTGGATGTGTAGCCAGATAGTGGTCCGATTGAAGGCCAGGAAGGTAGAAGGTACCGGGAATATCCTTGGGAGGGTCTTTTATCATATTTGGGGTTGGTCATCCAGGTAGTCCATACATTCAAGCCCTGGCAGATAGATAGCAATACTTCTACATTGCATGCAACGAATAGCATATGGTTAGTTTATTCTCAGGCGATTGAAGGGGTAGCGTGCCAGACCATGAGTCGGCGTTGAGTAGGTGTACGTACTCAATGGCATAAATAGATGCCTGTCGGACCTTCCTGTTGCTGGCCAGCAACGGTCCTTATTAACCATGGAGGTTAAAGTCCTATAAACCCGAAAGCGGTGTAAATCCTCAAGACTGGATGAATCCCGGGAAAACTCCTATGGATTGTCCAGACCCGGTAGAAGAGATCTTTTGGTATCGAAAGTTATATCCAACCTTCCAGAGGCGATATCAATGAATAGAGCTGGTGCAGATAGATCAATACTAAATATATCACTCTACACAACCGGCAGGTGACCCAGCGACGGTGCCAAGGTGGTAATATACAAAGTGAATGTTGCCTCCGCAGGATTTGCCGGAAACATCCCGAACCCAGGTAGGAAGATCACTCGGATTGATCAGATTGAGGAGCAAATTCCCTAGCGTTGCGAGGGGCGGGTAACATGGAGTTCAGCAGGACACGAGTATAAAGCCAGGCAGGCAGCTAGATCCAGAATATGTGGCCACCGACAGTCATGGAGACCTGAATCCTGGATAAGGGCTATACTTACCAAGACCACTTCAAACTCGCCATGAGCTGGGAAGGGCATAGTGGGTTGGATGAGTACTAATTGAGTACGAGTATTAATCACACCATCATCTCAGCTGGTCAGCTCTAGAGATGGAACGTGACTGGAACACGTGAAATAGTTCCATTCGGGGTCCATATCCATGGGAAATTGAAATCCTAAAGGGAGCCTTGTGGAAGTCCTGTGGTGCGATCTGGAAGCCATCGATGTCGGGTGCTGTCGAAACAGAAGAAACAAAACATGGCTCTCGGACGATACATGGCTCTCGAACTCGAGAAAACGCAGCAGAAAGACAAAACGCAATGACATAAGAAAAGAATATACCTGGCGGCGGCCTTGGTCCTGGTGCGGTTCTGTGGAGCGTATCCGGCCATGGTATCCGGCTGAGGGCTCACGCAAGAGGTTTGAACACAAATCATTTAGGGTCCCTGGGATGAAATCACAGGAGCGGCTGGCTGGATGTGGTTGCGACGGCGAGTAACTGCAAACCACTAGGTAAAGAAAGTCTATTGATGCGAGTCCAAAAGGCTTTTCTTTTGTTGTTGAATGCAAGTAGAACTGAGCGGTGGGTAAAGTGCCAGAGAGGTAAGATATTGGGCACCAAGTTTGGTTGGGAGAAGAAGAAGAAAGCTGGTGGGAAAGATGTGGGGGAATGCCCTCCTTATGACCGAGTTGGGGAGAGGGAGATGCGGCTTGGCTTCGCTGACCGCTGCATGGGACGGTTGATGTGCTGGCGACGAGTTGCTTGATTCAGTCGCTGGTGAGCATATCATCGTGCAGAGAAAGGTGGAACACGCTGCATCGCCGTGAAGCAGGGATTTGGTTGGGACGAGCCCGGCATAAACGTGCTTTTCGCGGCGTGATATCTCCCAGACGCGCTGCAGCAAACGTCACGAATCAATTGAGACAACACCACTGATTCGAGTTGCTGTCACGGCCTCAGCTTCCCCGGCCACACTAGTTGGTCCTCTGTTGCCGTCGTCTGGCAGCCATCGCTCGAGAAATCACTCATGGTCGGTCACGACAGCGCGAGGTTGACCGTCGTCACGGCTGTGAAGCCAATGGATCATATAGCTTGACCCACGACGTGCCGCCGGTCATGGATGAATACGCCCCGCTGTCAAGCTAGAAAAAGCAAGAAAAACGAGGAGGAACTGGCTTCAAGGGAGAAAGCGTTTGACCGGGCGGGCCGCATCTTGATCCTCTTCCCAGCTCATCGTGCGGTCCTACGACAAAACTGGCTTGGTTCCTGAAACTCACGTCGATCATCGCTTTTCAAATGAAACCCCCTGGTGATGTTGACTCAAGTCCGACTCGTTCAATCTGCTATATTAAACAAATGTGCTTCGTAGCAAGACAGACGACGACACCTATTCCCAGGCTGGTTTTCACTTCAAGTCTATCCCATTATGGTGTAATGGAGTGTGAGTGATGAGTGTCTTGATTGGAAGCCAAGCATTGCTGCGTGGAAAGCTATTGATGCGGCCTCCTGCAAAGTCAGTACAACACTGCTCCAATAGAGCAATTCGGAATTCTGGCTGGCGCTCTAATTCCTACACAAATCTACCAATTGGCTAAAGCCAGTTCAGTGATAAGAAGTGGAGTAGAATACGCAGCTGTCGCTGCCGCCATCTTTTTGTTCCATGGCAGCAGGTAAGCTCATGAGGTTCACAGGGAAAGATCAATACGAGAGCAAGCGGCAGTCAAATTTCATGAACACGTCTCTGTAAATGCTTTTTTTAGGCTCGTCTCTGTCGTCATTAATTCTTCGCACGCCAGCGGCATTATCAAGGGCTTTTGATATGGTTGCTAGAGCGCTGGCAAGTGTCATTGACGCCAGAAATAACTGACCCTGGCTTTTTGCCAACGTATTCTGTAAGTGCTTGGTACAACCTAGGCTGAAGAGAAGTCGAACTTGGGTGTCCTTCAATCTCTTCACATTTCCTGATTAGATTCAAAATGGTTGATTCATGCTTCCGTCGAAGCTGAAAACTATGCACCTGGAGGAATCTGATTCACGAAACTGGCTATCATTCGGCCAGCTTCTTCACTTCCCATGTGGAGTCCATTTCGAAGCAGAAGTCATCCAGCCTTGCAGTAAGAGGTGTTGCTCGTCTGGAAACTTCCAGATCACTTGCACTTCATTTCCACAGCAAGATTATTTCCACACTGATCAATATTTATCAGCAATGATTTGTAGGCGTGTAGCTAAAAGTCCATTCCAAGTCAGCAACTTGCGTCTGACGAAACATTACTGGTTAGCCTTCTGAATCTGAGAGTGCCATAAAAGCCTCAATACGTTGTCTGAAAGAGCCTTGTTTGGAAGTTGCTTAGGCTGGCCAAATCTACACGCTGTGTGAAGTATGCAAGGTATGAGATTCGTTAAAAGCATTCGGTATTAGGTCTATCCATCCTAGATTTATCATTCATCCTCGGTGAACAACAATGGTTACTACCTGCAGCCATGTGCCCCAATGCCAGCAATGTTTATTAAGTGTTGCTGATGATTATGGCGTTTAGCAGTCCTGATACTCCCTGGGCCCGCAGGATATCCTCAATATTCTCTGGAGCGCTCTTGGCTAGCAGTTCATACTGAATATACGATACTGAGTCCACTACCTCAATGGCCTTTGTAGAACTGAATCCTAAAGAAATCCAATACAAGCAAACATGAGGCTTAACCCACCAATACTTTCGTTTATCTCTTGTTAGATCTCGCGCAATCAGAGGTTATCCAGAAGAGGAAAGATAGAATCTAAAAACCTGGGGAGCTACCAAACAACCAAATAAGAGAATCCTTTCGTGTGAACTTGCACTGTAAATAACTGAATTGAATGAGATTGGATATATAGAGTTGTCAAGTAATACATAAGACCACAGATCTCTCTACATCTGGTAAGTGAGGGTGGCTATAGCGGCCCTGAGAATAATTTAGCTGAATGCCTTGAAAATTGATAGTGAACAGGCAGAGTTATCGAATGAATTTCAGGCATCAACCACAACTTATTAGTAAGGTAAGGGTGTGTGCAGCCTGTACACGCGGGGCAAGTCCCTCCTTGGGGGAAAAGTTAAGATCTAAACATCAAGCATCTTGTAAACCATGCCGGTGAGTCTCTTCTGGACTTTTAAAATATGCCTCTTCCCTAACATTCCATGCAGCTCATAATAATAACCGGTTTCCCTACCTCTGGTAAAACCCACCGAGCCCAACAATTACAAACTCACCTTCTCCATCGGATATCGTCCCTCCCAAATACCCACCCCTCAAGTGGTCTTCGCGTGCATTTAATATCTGACCACAGCCTCGCCATCCCCCGCACAGTATACAATCTAGAGTCGAAAGACGCTCATGAGCGGTCTAATAATGCATCCGAGAAAGATGCCCGGGCATCTGTGTACGCAGCTGTCAAACGTGTGTTGAGTAATAAGGATATAGTGATTCTAGATCATGCGAACTACATCAAGGGATGGCGGTATCAGTTATACTGCGAGGCAAAAGCAGTGAGAACGCCCCATTGCGTGGTGCATATCGGGACTCCAGTAGATAAGGCCAGGATGATCAATGAGGAGAGGCTAGCAGGCAGTGTGGACGTGAAGGAAGAAGATAAATCATACACACCGGAATGCTGGGAGAACTTGGTGTTCAGATATGAGGAACCAAATGCGTTCACAAGGTGGGACAGTCCGCTCTTCACGGTACTGTGGGAAGATGAGCAGCCGGACTGTGATGGTATATGGGATGCTGTTGTAGGGTCGGAAGCAGAAGGAGGAAAGAAGATAGTGAGGCCGAACCAAGCGACGGTCCTAAAGGTATCCACTAGCGAGGATTACCTGTATGAGTTGGATAAGAGCACACAGGCTATTCTCAATAAGATATTGGAGTGGTCAAAGGATCACCCGGGAGAGGGAGGCGGGGAGGTTGGTGTAGGGGAGAGAGATAATGAAGAGTTGACGGTAGACTTACCTGCTAATCCTATAGGCCTGCCGGCTTTGCAAAGGTTGAGAAGACAGTTCATCAGCTTAAACAGAAAGAACGCAGTTCCAGTGCAACGGATCAGGGAGAGCTTTGTGGGATATCTCAATGACTCCTTTGAAAATGCATAAAACGGATCGAGAATGGCTGCATTTTGCATATTAGAAATGGAATGATACCCGGCGTTAGATGGATAGATTCGTATAGATCATGATCATGCTTGATTACAAGAACATGGCACCGTAGCTACTCACTATGCCAGTGAAGCTAAAGAACTTATATTATCTCAAGAATCAAGATGTACCAAGTCGTTTTGTGTCGCCGAAGATTCATTCTGTCTCTTAAAATTCTCTCCTCTTAATCAAGTTTCCCGGGGCACTCACGAGTTGTCGGCTCTGATTTCACCTAGCACTGTAAGAGAAATAATTAGGTTAAGAGGGGATTGTCCCAAATTATTAATGCAGCTCCCTTGACTCCATATGGCATCTTAGACATCGAAAGCCACACGCCAAACGCCGTCGACTAAGCGCTGCAAGAAAAAGAGCCTTCCAGCTTCACTCAGAACTTATCAAGCAAATCATTCAAAAACTCCACCACTTCCACATCCCTATGTAGCACTTCGTCGTCTTTCCCGAAGCACCCTTCTGCTCGGTGATACTCGTACAGGACCATCTGCTGCTCGATAAAACTTCTGTTTTGTTTGTTCTACCCACTGTCAGCTCCATTCTTCTCGTACTGGGTACACAGTGCAAATTGTAGAGAATTCGGAAAACACGAAATTCAGTAGGAAACACGTACGGCAGACCTGCTAGCCCAAAGGCTCTGTAACCATCCCACAGCGTTGAATACTATGCTTTCGGTATCCCATCTCCACTTCATCTGAGCCTCGCCCACCTATTAGGAAGTTAAAACCTTGTGAATAATAGAACCACTTGAACAAAGATTTCAGATAAGGGAAGGAGTTCTGAAACCTGTGAAACGGGATTCTAGACTGTCTGGTGCCTTGATATGCTTCGAGTTATAAAGTTGACTTACATCTCGTAGTAATTTGACCGTAGCCGCTAGGAAAGAATGGTATTCATCGATAACGTCGTTGCAATCTGGTTTCTGCATCTCTCATTAGTATATAGCTTGCTTGAAACCATGTCTTGTTCCCCTCTCAACTAAGACAGACACACGCAATAACTGACATTTTCATCTCCACCATGCTTTGGCGTAGGCTTTTCCAGCTCAACAAGAACATCAGCACACAGCAATTTAATAGCAGCGGCTACCGTCTAAAGTTTACAACATTAGCGAATACTACGATGGCAAAACGTATGGAATCGGGAAAAAAATGGTCGGCATTGGACTTCACTAGAGGTGTCTCGAATGACCCATATCAAGCAGATGCGCGCATCAGACACGGGACGTAGGGAAACAGAACTTACCACTTCTGTCTCCTCCCCACCACCCAAAACCCTCTGTTCCCGAGACTCGTCGTACCTATCAATCATCCCTCTCAACTCATCCGTCAGCACCGTCAGGTTGCGCATACCAGCGTGGGTCAGGTAGGCCGCGACCAGGTGACTACAAGCTAGCACTACGAGCACAGGGCGGAACTGCATTTTGGATGGAAGCGACTTTATTAGCGATGGCAATGATAATTTCCTCTTAGACTTTGTTCATCTATGTTTGTGGAAGGCGTTAATGATGAGGTGGGGAATATTCAATAGGTTGCTTGATTGAAACTTGTGGTTGCCTGATGAAGGAGGCGTGGAAGGTTCAAGATTTGTGGTAACACATCAGAGAAAAGTTCACTTTAATGTATGAGCGACCTCTAATAATTTATATTCACAATAATTGACTTTGTGATAATGCTATCTCTGTATAAAAAAGTTGCATCGATTATACTTGTCATTCATACCAAGCATTCTCGATATTACGCATTCACCATCTCACAATACGGATGCAAATTATGATTTCAATCGTCTATTCAACAGCTATAAGCTTTGCTAGCCATACAGCACTGGCGACCGTCTTACAACAGAGTATTCCGAAGCCATCCATCTCTTATCCCGTCCTCTTTCATCCTCTTCATGCTCTTCATGTTAAGCCATAATCAGAATGAAGCCGCCTTCATCAGATTCCGAATCAGGTTTTACCGTCGCTATTAATATAACACTAATGGAATCAAAGAAGGAAACTGGAAAACCCCTCCACAAGGGAAAACAGACAACTCCATAAAAAAGGTATCAAAAGGTTCTTCTCGAGAGTGCACCCTGGAAACATAGTGCCGGAAAAAAAATAGTCACAACGAAGCAGACAAATGTACTGCTGTCGTACACCCGAAATTTAGCCCATTCATATCACATGCCGTTCTTCGACCGAGTATGAGCGAAAGTGTTGAAAGGCGAAATATAAGGAGGGTAGGGACAATGCGAGGTATTGCTGGTATAGTAAAGAGACCACCGTATTTTGAGAGATAAACGCCTTGTATCCGAAGCAAGAATCAGTGTAACTGCGAGTATCTTTTAAGTGCGGGAGCTCGCTAAGAATTATGTCTAGCTTTGAACTTAGATCAAACCGCAAAGACGAAGGTTCTCTTGAATAATAATATCTGAAAATCTGTTAGTCCCCAAAAAGAAATTATCAAGGTGCCAAGAACATACCATTGACAGCGGCCATCACGAAGCGGATTTGAGTGGTGTCGGTAGCGCAGGTGAAATGTGTGTAAATCTGTTTTGTCTCGTGTTGGTTCAAACTGACGAATCTGTTCAGAATGTAATCGCAGGCCATAGCGTAATCTTCTCCACCTTCGTAATCAGGGAAGTAGTTCTTCATTGGGCTGACCGGCAACTTCTCCTTGAAACGATCGATCTTGTTCAAGAAAAGAATTATCGAGGTCTTGATAAACCATCTGGAGTTGCAGATCGAGTCAAAGAGGGTAAGCGCTTCTTGCATTCTGTTGACAGTCTCATCTTCGAAGAGAAGTTGGTCGTATTCGGAAATGGCAACAAGGAAAAGGATGGTAGTAACGTTCTCGAAGCAATGAATCCACTTCTTTCTTTCCGATCGCTGTCCACCTACATCGAACATGCGGTAGGTGAGGTCACCAATAATAAATGTTGTCTCGGTGATACCAGTGGTCTTGACACGCGAACGGAGAACATCCTGATCATTTGGCATATAATCAGGCTGCGCGATACGCTCAATATTATCAAAGTAGCTAGGTAGTCAAGTTAGTGGAGCAATGATAAACCGTGCCTTGATTACTTACTATCGGGCAGAATCATTGAGTTGGTATTCTCTTGATCGTTTGAAACAGTCTTGAACACCAGCATCTTTCCACAGGTTCGCAATAGCATTTCCAACCTCGGGAGGGAGGTTGTCTCCTTCGATCTGTTGTGGTTGCATGAAGATTGTCTGTACATGGTATTCTGCTCTTTGATCGTCTAATGGTAGCTCAAGCGACTCCATAGCCTCGAGGATAACACGCATGGATTGAACAGTGTTACTGAAGATGATCTCTTTGAACGATTCCCTCTCATCGCGTGAATAGCCCCCCTCGTGAATGAGCTTCATTTGTTTTAAGATAGTGGACTTTCCGGACTCTCCGGCACCTAAACCAGTGTTAGATTTCAATTCGGCAAATGTTTGATGGCGTCGACTGACCGAGGAGAAGCATCTTAATCTCATTTCTTTGCATCATTTTGTCCCTCTTCAACTGATTTTCAATCTCCTCATTTCTCTGTTTCCCCTCCTTCTCTTCGGTACTCATGCCACAACCCATCTTGGCGGCTTCAAGCAGTTATTAGGATATATTTTGCGATGGTTAAGGTGCACCTTTTAGGTGAGGCCGTTGATTGCAAATCAGTCACAGACGAAATGCGCTCTAAAGGGGGGCGTCAGCGTGAGGCTCTTTAATAGGCTGAAATAGACCGCAGATCAGGTTCGCAGACAACTAGCAGCCAGCAACAATGATGCCACAGCAGAAGCTCATGAAAGATATGCTGATTGCCAGATTTTCCCGATGATATTGGTGATGGTTGATGTCGGGGGGTTATTTTGAGAGATTGAGGGTTGGGAAGTTGACAGCGGTCGCAGTTTCGGAGATACCGAGAGCACCACTATTTGGAGAAGACAAAGAGCGTGAGGGATAAGCTTACCGGAATACAATTGAACTGTTAAGTAGTAGAAACAATGTTTGGCGAACAGTCTTCTTTGGTGAAGGGAAAGACTATCGATGGCTGGTTTGGTTTGTGGTGAGGATGAAAAGGAGAGAGATTGCTCGCCTCGGGAGGTAATCCGCTAAGCTGAATCCAGAGAGTCCCCGCTATAATAATAGCGCTCGGTATGAGAGGACGAACAAGAAAGTGAACTTGGAACACACGCCTTTTCTGGGGTGAAGAAGCGAGGGAGGGTGAGGATGAAGATCGCACCGACGATGAACGAAGCCCGGGCGACGGAATACAATGACGATGAATGAGGACTGAATTGCAAGTCGGGAGCCAAAAGGAGATCTCAGTACGGAAAAAGCAAAGATGAGAATGGCTGGCCTTTCGCATTTGCACAGCTTTTCTTAGTAGGGGATTTGGTAATAACGTTTCTCACTAGCCACAAGTCTACAAGCTTCTGGGATGGGATGCTCATTGCATATTGCGCCAAACCCAATCGTGAATCCTCCGCCGAACGAGCACCCAATCACTCGATAACCTCCACTGACAGTCGATGAAGTCCAAGTCAGATCGGTCGGGTGGGCGGTCTCTGACTTCCAGTTTCAACAAGAAACACTGCAAGGATACCGTCATCTGAATCCTACGATGTACGCAGTGTCATCCAAGGATTAACGACATTACAGTATCCGCGAGCAATATGGATCTTTGGGCCTTTGCACTTTTCCAGATGCTTCTATATTTAGGGGGCTCATACTGTCTCCTGTCTTGGCCGGGACGGTACGGTACTGTACGGTACGGTACTGGACGACCCTGCAGTTGCAACTTTGCTACTAAGTACCGTACACGAATGTTCAAGGAGTCAGGAGTCGGGTTATTGGGATTATCCACAAGCCACCAGTCTCTCTAACTCCATGGCCCAAAGTGCCTCTTCCCCTGAATCCCTGGGATGCCCAAAGACCTATGGACGGGACAGCAACAGATCTATTAGATCACTAACTACTAGCAGATCTAGAAGCTCTTGACTTGACCCAGGTAGTCGTAGTGTTGGTCCTAAAACCAGTCAAGCGGCCGCGCTGTAATCACATCCACATGGCGTTCTCCCCCCAGTTACGCTTCACCCTGTCCAATAATTCCAAGTCTTTAGGCCACTAGGAAACACCGTGCTCTAATATAAAATGTTAAATTAATCATAAGAAGCAGATCTACCCGTTGACGGTGGTGGAAACATAAGTTTTCCAGTCCTACTTCATTTGCTATCGCTGAAGAACGCAGCTGTTTGAGCAAACACAAATTGCCCAATCTTATACAATAGGTTCCATAGTACGTTCTTACTATTGAAACCAGAACTCTACTTTATGTGAGGCCTCTATACGAAACTTTACACTATTACTCGTATGATCGCCCTGTTTCCCCAGGCTACTTCATTATGGCAGGCAAGATCTACACAGCCTTTCCAAACGCCGCATTGCCGCCGGCATAAAAGTTATGAAACCAGAATTTGAACGAATAGTAAAGCATCATCATTTGAGGGGTCCCTCAGGAGTGTCAGACTTCTTTCAATTGCCGGTTTCAGGTGTATCCGCATACTTCTAAGTTGGCTTCTAGAAGCTGAGATGAAAGCGAACATAAGGTTATGTCAAAAAGTCCCTCAAAAGACTCGTCATAACCGAATTTCACCGACTTTTCAGTTCTCAGCCACTTATGAGATTAGTTATACAATTTGAGCCTCCTGTGTAGCCAAGAGATGGTTGCAGGCGCCGTCATCTTATATCCTGGCCATTTTCCACGTTTTTTTCATTTCCTTCTAGAACATACAGCCTCCACAGGTCCACTTTTCCACTATTCTACATGCTCTACAGTAGTTTTAGTCGTCCCTTGAAAGGAGAATGATGCACGTTGACAGGCTGCTTAGGGACTGGCTGCTTGTAATTGTAATTGTACACCTTGTCCCGAGAGATCCTCTCATGGAAGATTGTGTGGGCTGGCCAAATGTAATCCCTCAAAATAGAAACAATGTCACCTCTTTAGAATGGTCGGTAATGCATGACACAGTCATCTCTGTAGAGCCTCACCTTACTCGCGGCGTGTTTCGGGGGGTTTCTTTGTTTCTACGATGAGCTAAGACCATATACAGCCCTTGAGAGGAGGAAGGGCGTCAAAGGTCTTATTCGTGAGCATCCCCTGACTTAGACAACCCTAATCATCGTACATCTCAAATCCGCAGTGACCCTACACTTTCTGATGAGTGTTCAGAACGTACAATCTTACCGGCAGAAGTGAATCGAACGTAACTCCTTGGTAGAGGCTTTTATCATATCAAGGGTGCTTGACTTCTCTTACATATTCAAAGTCTGTCGAGATTGGCGCAACCACACATAATCTTAGAATATTTCAAGATACGTGTAATCGACTCGAATATTAACCCCCTGCCCAAACCCAAATAACGTAGCTACTAAACCCAAATTCTACCAAAGTCATACGCGCTGGAGATCCAACTAATGCAAAAGATAGTCTCGACATACGCTTAGATAATCTTATCATATGTAACCCTGGAATTTTCTGGTATCAAGTATGCCATTTATTAGCCCTTTTTACAGGCCTGGATTCTCTTCTACATGCTTATAGAGAGAGCTTACTCGATCGCTTTTGGCAAGATTATGTTACTTCGCAATCTTGTCACTCTGCTCGCAACCTTTAGCGTCGTCCTACATTTACCTGGCAGTAAATTTTTTTTTTAAAAGCGAAACTCACGAGGCGACTATGTCATAAAAGTTGGGTCTGGAAATTGAGATTTCTTTTGCGTCTATCAATCTTGTCCACCAAATTTCTATAAAACATAGGTAGGTGATCATGAGCCTTTCCACTTCCCAAATTTAGTATAGTCCGTGTAGAGAATCCGGAACATGGCTCTGCCACTCCCATCCAAGCCCTCATTGATAGCTCTTCTTAGCTCTGGTGTGGTGGTATCAAAAAGGGCGTATATTCCTGGAATTAATTGCTCCTTGACGGTAGGCAACATTTTCATTTCAAGTTGTAATCTGATGTATGCCATCAACACATACTGCATATGCTGGCCAGCCATCCGTTTTGCTTTGTCGGTGGCAGAGGTGAGGGCGTTATGCTGGGATCGAGTAACTGAGGAGACCGACGGGTTACAGATAAGAGTTAGGAGGCGAGTGAAGGCTGCTGCGTGGGGATTGTTAAGTTGTGGTGATGTAGCGGGCAACCAGGGAGGAGGAGAAAAGAGCTTAGAACTGGAATTCGAATATGGCAAGGGGGTAAAGAGACAACGAAGAAGCGATGCCAAACATTGGACTACTAGGTGGAAGTGTCCCTCAAGCTTTAGCCGATGCGATGTCAATATTGCTTGCAACAAGTGGCATAGATGTAGGTAGATTTTGCCCGCCTGAGACGACCGAATATTCGGTCCACGTCGAGAGCACAGAATCGATATACCACCAAGCGTGCTGTCAACATTCCATTGTGATATCGCACGGCCCTAATATTGTCAGATTGATTCTTTGGGTATTAAACTGATAATTTACCTTAGTCCGAAGCATCATTTCCATTGTCTCTGTTATCACTGCGAATTCTCGGTATCCTTTAACTCTCCACATTTTGCCACAGAGTTGTGAGTAAGCCGAAGAAAGATCAAATTCATCATCGTCCTCATCAAATGTTCGTCGAGAGTCTAGTTACGATTAGATTGAGTATTTGAGTTTCAAGGAGCTGTTACAAACCTGAACAGGCTGAGATTATATGCTTTACAGCTAGAAGTCGATCAAGCTCAGTCGATATAGCGTATGATTCGCTGAAGACTGACGCGAGCAGTTCCAATCTGTCATCCTGGTCCTTTTCATCAATCATAGTTTGTACAATTGCAATAATTGACTGCCTTCCTGCGATAGTTGACGTATCTCCACTTTCCTTGAGGTTAGTAGTCTCACCATCATCCTGAGGAATTCCTGAAAAGAAGGCAGCAACCCGCATGCCCATATCATGTTCCGTCTCATCGAGAGTTTCCAAAAACCTTTTGGCATCACTAACCAGTGAAGCTAATTTCGGTTTGTTGATATTAATGGCTGTTAAAGCATCAATGAAAGACATAATTGAATTCTGCTTCTCGTCCCGTTGAAGCTTGCTACCCTTCCGGAGAGACTTTTGTAGCTTGCTTAAAAGGGAATCCTCAAATGTTGTAGTCAGAATCAACAAATCACTGCTGCTCAGGATGCTGAGCTTATCAAGAGAGTCTCTTTTGACAGCCAAAGAGACAAGGGTTGCTTCAAATAGTGCTACCCTAGCAGGATTCCATTTGTGCTTCGTTTTCTCATTTTCGCCTGTTTGGGTGTTCAGCTTCTTCTGGACGTATTCTACCATTTCTAGTGCGTAAATTCGATTTCGAGGTTGATCGAGGTTTTCCGTCACTTGCCTGGCTTCCATTAGCATTTCCCCAATGTTTCTAAGCGTCCTACTCTTACAATAACGTCAACTTAGTTAATTCTCTTAATAGGCCAATGTTGACTTTGGCACCAACTGATTGCATATCTGTTATAGAATCAGCTATGGATATAAGCTCTTTGTATTTGATGCCCTAAGCATAATTAGCGTCATGAAATAGCGTTGCTTCGAATTTCTTACTTCATAGAGACTTGGTCTATGCATGATTTTCACTTTCAACGCGAGCACTTGAGAATCTGGACTAGTCAAATCATACGACTGCTCAGAAAGACGTGTTTGCGAACTGCCTTGAATCCATGCCTTCATGATACGTTCCCTTTCTTTCTTAGAGAACACATCGAGCGGCAACGTTGTGAGTGATTGTACCACCATCCTGTTCTTTGCCTGAGATGCCATCAAGGGATTGTCTGCGTTGGTTTGAGAAGATAGCAATACATCAACAATAGTCACTAGTAACTAGTTAGCCAACATATATAGTTGCCAGGATATAAATTACCCTTTAAGTTCTCATCATCCTGCATCACCTCATTATTCAGAAGTGATCTCCATACGCTAGGAAATGCATCTACATTAGCATGGAGCCAAGGATTGAGATGAGGCGAAGCTTCTTCAGGTGTAATTGAAGCTACCCATAAAAGATCTCGGAGAATATTTTGGAATGTAGCTTCAGGCAAATGAGTTCCAATTCTATGTCTGTCAGTAAGTAACATCAAATGTGAGATTAAATGACTTACCCTAGGACCTGTGCATTCTCGACGAACACGCACCGGACGCACGACCACACTATCCAACCCACCCCACGATATAAGGTATTTTGATAAGAGCCACAGACTTCACTACCAAGGTCTTCAGCTTCTACGAGACGACCGGAGAATGACTTAAGATCTGCTGCTAAGCCTTGCAAAAGATTGAGCATCAACTTCTCGGCAAGAGCTTTCATCTCGCTTCCCAATGGGGCAATGCTCCAGGCTAAACAACCAAAGCGGAGAGTTTCCAGAATCTCGAGCCCTAGGGAATGTTTATTAACAGTCTTGAGGAGTCCGGCGACTCCTAAGTTACTACTTAAACTGTCAAAAGGCGCATGTTTCTGATTACATAACTGGGAGAACTCCTCGACACCACTCGGCTGAAGCCAGGATAATGTACGAGAAAGAGACCTCCACAATCGCCACCTATATCTTTTGTCAAGATTTTGTGATAAATGATTGCTAAACATAATATGGTAAGGGCGAAGACCAATCGCGTCGACAAAAATCTCTGATGTTATGGATCCTGAGATAGCTTCAAGTATCAAACATACAGCGTTGGAATTCTTGTCGACTTCCTCAGATAGCCATTCGAGCAACTGGATCAGCTGCTGAACAGTCAATGACGGCTCCAACAGTTTCTTCAGCTCTTCTTGTAGGGCATCGTCTTCCCACGCGCTAAATGTATCCAAGGAGGAGGAACCAGCTTGGTCCCGCAACTCTTCAAATGCGACAATCTGAGTGAACCAGTGCCGAATGAAGCCAGACAAGTCTCGTGCCTTAGCAAATTCCCCCATTAGAGGGACTACCACATTAACAACTATTTGTTTTTGCTTAGATACCCAGGTTGACCCAATGCAAGCTTCGGTTATTCTTCTGAGGACTTCTCCAAGGAGATCCTTATTCTCATTCGGAACAAGGAACGTATTTGCATCTAGTTTGACAATTGTAGAGATAAGAGCCCAATTGGTAGAAACAGGCAAAATAGCAAACTCAGAAACTATTGCGTATAAGATGGAGAGGTCAAACTGGACGTTATGCTTCATTGCAGTATCAAGCATGCATTGTATAGCTGCGCCATTTTCTTCCACACGTTGTAAAGGCATAGCCTCCCTCAGTGTTGTGAACACGGCTTGAAGCCAAGTGTCATTGTCTTGCCGGCGTCTGTGTGCTCCTCGTGGTTGCATGGAGACAATCGCCGTCTCGAATAAAATGGGCGCATTGGCTGATTCTTGTATAATAGAAAGTCTTGTCAAAGTATTCAAGAGATCGAGATCTCCATTATCTACATTTGCAGCTCTCGCTGGGATCATAATATTTCGTGCCACAAGCTGTTCTACTTCTGATTCCCATTCTTGATGCATGTTACCTTGACTTCTAAAGTGTCGAAGTAGTGCCAATGAAGATTCAGAGCAGTGAAGTGAGAAATGAATCAAGTCTTCTGGTCCTGAAGATCGTAGCTGCCATATAGCTATAAATGGCGAGAGCCAATTGCGACCATTAACAATTGCGTGATTCCGGATAATATAAGACAGCGAAAGCCATGAGCCTAATACTTTGGCAGACTCTTCTCCGGTAGACCTCAGAACCATTTTCATGTATTCCGTTGAAAACATGGAATCTGATTCATCTTCTTCTTGGGATTTTAGGGAGAGGGTCGCAAAACTTATCATGACTTCAAGTGTAATAGAAATGGCCATCAGCAAATCGGGAATTTGATGATCCTTAGCACTTTCTTCAACCACTAACTCCCCGGAGCGCCTTCGCTTCTTAGATTTTTTTGAAATTGGCTCCCCGTCATATCTTGAGCCCGATCCCAATCTCTCGTCCGATTTCAAGGTCTCCTGGGCGAGCTTTTCTACTTCCTCTAAAGTTTGTCTTAGTATAGGCAGGAATTTTCTTTCAGTTAAAATTCTAGCCGTATTCGAAATTGGCAGCGTTTGAATTAGACGGGTGAGAAGTTTCCATGATAATATAGATTTCCTTAAGGTACGTTAGGCGAAACAGTGGTAAAGCGGTGCTGTTAGATCATACCTTGGAATATCATCTTTGGGAGCTTGCAATTTCTTCAGCAGCCACTTGAGAAGCCATTCCTCCTTTCCATAGAATGAAAGGACAGCTGACTTCTTTTTGAGGGATACGCTATCTGAGCCATGCCCCCCAATATTCTTCACACGAACTCCTATGAATTTTGCAGCTTCAATTAGCTGGTCTCCGAAAGGTGCGGAGCTTTTTTCAAGCTGCACTAGCCTTTCCTGCGTGGCACGAGATTTAGATGCCTGCAGTTTTAGTTAGTGAAGATCTTGAACAGATCATGCAGAGCTACATACCATCGCGAAATGTTCCTGATCTAAATCTCTACGTCTTTCAAATCTTCCTGGTGCATACTCCAAAAAATGTTGCTTTTCTGCCATGCACTAGTCCTCTTTTGGCGATACCTCGTTGAACCCCATGGCTGCGAAGGCACGAACCGGGCCGGAAACGTCACGTTGATAATAAAACTGCAAAACAGAGTGCAAGACAATTGAATTCCTACTCAACGACGAATAGAGGTATGTCAATTGCTTCGTCAGAGCTGTATTCAATGCTAAAAACCATATCTAGTAAATCGAAAATATGCCTGAGACCACTATAGCACCACCCGCGGCCTCACGCCCCAGCAAGCCTGTGTCGGAAGCTCTATTGAATGAAAAGGTAAGCCCTTAGTCTATGCCTAATGTCTATTCAACCGAGAGGAGAACACACTTAGCGGATTTCAATTGACTGTTTACGTAGTGGGATCGCTGCTTATCCTCTCTCCTGGTTCGGTCCTCACTCGGCGTCGGTTTTGGTGTTGTTTTCTCAGTACTGCTGTTCAAAAGGAGGGCATGGCCTGTTTTCGTTGGAGCAGGATTTGGTGCCGGACGAGCATATGAGGAGTGCAATGGTGCATTCTTACGAACGGGAAAGGAGGGCGTCCGAATTCAACGGCCATGATGGGGCTGTAAAACAAAGGGTCGCGAAGCCGAAGATGCAATGATATGAATACAAATAGGAGATTTGACGGGCTAATTGGTAGATTTGTACAAAAATATATGATGTTGAAGTGTGGCAGACAATATTTCTTCTTTCTGTTTCAAACCTGGAATCCTGCTTGCCTTTGATGCCAATGGCAGACATGCATTGCGAGAATTTTGCCATTGCCAAACCATATCAATTTTAAGAAATTCAACTTCTCCTGTTCGGAATATCAGTACTCTTTTGAAAGCCCAAGCTAGCGGATACATTGCGGATTAGTGTCCAGATGCTTGCAATGTGCGGCTTATTCGTTCTTTACAGAGACTTTGTCGCACAGAGTCTTATCTCTTGCAAGAGGTGAAGTGTCTTAAAGATTGACACATATTTCCAAAACATTTAGACACTAAATGCAATTTATACGGAATAAAAGAGGAAGCTCTATGCATATGAGAAAGTTGATCGGACGAAGCGCTGGCGAACGCCTGCTAATATTTAGGATACGGCTCTGCTCTGGTTCACATGCTATTAGAAAGCCTGAGCGTCTTACTAATCGTAGATCTTAGTTTGGCATGTTGGAAGATTGAGACTCAAGAAGGATGACAGTGCATATTACGAAGCCGAAGCATGATATTGAATTCTAAGCTTTCGGAATTTAGATTATAGAAGGGCACAGATAGAAGACGTGTTCCCAGATCTGCATCTTCATCTGGTCCTACGAGTATTTCACATAATTCTTAGCAATGCCTTAAGAAATAAATCGAAGGAATTGATCAAATATAAACTCGTTAATTGTTAGCTCAGGATATCATTCTCACTAAGTTTCTTGTATACTTCAAATTGTCACAGGCTTACACTCGCAGAAATACAGTGTATAATATTTATGAGGTTTAGAAGGGAGGAAAACTTCGGTGAAACATTGGTGGTAACTCAAGTCATCAATTATGTATGTCAATCAGAACAAATTGATGCTCCTTCTAAAATGTCCAGCCGTGTTGCAGTCTATGTTACTACTTGATTGTTCTTTTTTTTCCAATCAGGGCTTTATTAGGGGAACAGGCCCGTTCACACTCTGGTAGACTACTTACTTTCAGTGGCTAGTCTTTAGAAGGAAGGTAGCAAAGTCCTGAGGCAACTCACATATATAGTCCCATAAGCCCGTTTTGAAGCCCTTCCAAGAGCCTGTTCTGATCTCTTGCAACACTGAGCAACTTCATCCTCTAAGCCAGCCGTATTTGGTCCCACGTTCTCGGACTTTCCCCTGTTAATTTGCTCCCTAAGGTATCTTGTTCCCTTCGGTTTGCCATGGCCCATCACGAAATTATCATCGCTGAAATCGGAGTGGTTTCCTTTAGCGTTCTTCTCAGCAAACAATCTCTTCGTTTCTCTGGGTTTAGTGCGAGGGACTCTAGGCTCGTCGTCCGGGTCATCGTCGTCGGCACCTCTGATCAATTTTTTAATAGTCTGGTACACCTTTGTAAAACTGAGATGGACGATAATGTATAATAGGCATGCTAACGACCCAATCATAGCAGCAATGGTAAGCACCTCTAGAGGCGTTGTAGCATCTTGAACGTGAACCCCAGCTAAGATTGGCTTATGAGATGATGAGGCTGGTGATACAGTTTGTTAGCTAGTCCATTGAGCCAAACAACTCGAGACAATGATGAAAGAAGCTATTGGATTTTACCATTTGTAGAAGCATATCGAGGTGCCATTGTTGCTAAGAATGCAAATTTTGGCTTAGTTATGCTGGTGCAGATCCTTGGGAGAGTTCAGGAATTACTCTTGTGGTGTCGTCTGCTCCTTCCAAATAAATTTACCCTTTTGCAAAAGAGAGCAAGTGTCATCAACATCTAATTCCACATTATACATAAAACTCCTGAAAGATCCAAAGATACCGTACATTTACAGATATAGTATTAAACTTAATAACTTGAATGAGCCGAAATACTAAAGCATCAAATAAGGAACGAAATAAAATAGCAAGATGAAATGTATCCTAGGGGTTTGGAGCACTGCGATCTGTTGGCTGGATTTTCATCTGACTCTGAACTCTTGCCAATAAAAGTGAAAACATCGATCTCTCTCCTAGGTGAAGTTATTTATTAGAGTGTCGTGCTAATTAAGCAACAAAAATTAGATTTTTCTGGACTTTCAAGTTAGTGTTGGTCTTCACAGGAAATTGTTAGGACGCTATAACTACGTTGCGAGGTCAGAGATGTAAGTTGTAAGGCGCTGGTGGGTCAGTTTTCCAGCCCAACCCCCAGGGCTTTGATAATATTTGTGACCTGGTTGTCTCTAGTTGGTATAAAGAGTGTTTGTTTCTGTCTCTATATACTGAAATTGCTATGCACCCAGGCGCCTATCAGAGTGAGCAAAGAATCAATACATCGGTTGGAGATAGCTTGCAACGCATAAAATTCAGAAGTGCATAGGCATAATAATAGTAAATGGAAGAATAGAAGCCCGCAAAATGACATGATTTGATGGATATATTACTTCAATAGAATTATCTGCAGTCTAAACCATTTGCGAATGTAAATGCATTGTATGGTATGTATCCTCGTTCCTGGGTGCCAGTCTGTTTCGGATCGCTGGGAGAGTAGGACGTGGTATATAGCATGTACTATCGCCGACCACGCTTATATTTCGTCCATAAAACGACAAAGGACTATGGGTTATTAGAAGGTTGATAATATTTTACATCAATCCCAGAAAAGGGGCTTAAGCGAAGAATTAAGCGATGGAGTTATGAGGATATACCGACGAAGCCAGAAGCGTAGAAGCCCCAATTGCGGGTATACTGGATACACCAAAATTATGTATTTAAGCCCCTCAATGTCGACTCGGCAGAGAGGACTTCTTCAACGGCAAATATTCATGTTGTGATCAACCTAGAATCGAAATATGTAAACGGTGATAGGTGAAAGGTGAAAGGTGAGAGGTGAGATATTTAAGTGTGGGCTGGTAATACAGCAGTGTGAGGCTAGACTCTGAAAGGGAGTTCATGCAGATAATAGAGATGAGTTTGCGAATAAAGTGAAGGTATGAAATGTGAAGCGGCAGGAGATCAAAATCACAGGGGAGCACAAGAGCTTCCTATACTATGATGTGCTTGCTTCGAAACTACTAACGACGTGGTTTTATCAAAGACTACTTTTGCGCTCACAGCCAGAGCTTGGTCTCAAACTACATATACAATAAACTCCAGCCTAAATTTGGCTAATTTACACGCTAATCGACATCCATCCCATCACTATTCTCATCCTCAGTCTCATCACCGCCTAGTCCCAAAAGCTCCTTCTCGACATCATCAAGATCCTCATCAGGACCCGCCTCGTCGCTGCCAAGACCTAAAAGCTCCTTGTCCATATCGTCGAGATCTTCCTGATCCTCCGCTTTAAGATTCTTCTTTCTGACTTCCTTCCTTGGACCAGGAAGGGGCCTTTCATCTTCGGTTTCGTAGTTATCGCGTGAAGGGCCATGGCCATTAAGAGATGCTTGTGACTGTGGAACTCTGTTTGTACCTACCACCCCCTTCAGACCTTTCTGCCTATCCCATCGATCAAGACGTCTACCCATGCGCCTAACCGCAGCAGCATATGCAGCAACCTCTTCGCCGAAGTCATCATCTTCTGTGCGTAGTTGTACAAGTCCTATAACGCCCCGCTCTCGGAAAACACCTTCATGCTTCACGTAGCTCTCATCGCACTCACTATCATAATAGACGTCAATATTCGCCGAGTCTATTCGAACCTTGCTACGATAAAACACACTGCTTTCCTTTCTTCGCTTTCGAGCTGCGCGATACTCCTTCCTTAGGCCACGGCTGAGAATATAGTCGACACGCTGGTTTCGATTACGCTCCACAGCCTGTTGGTGTGCTGTAAGAGGTCGTGGACGTCGCATCACGCTCTCTCCAGGTCCAGGCATAGCAACTGGCGAAGAGCCCTCCGCAATTGGATGCTTGAGAGAGTTCCGAGCCTTCCCGTTGTTGAGCTGAATACGCATGCCTCCAAGACCTGGAAACCGGGGCGGTGGTGTAGATCGAGTACTATCAACATCTGACTCATATCTGGGACGAATTTTACCAAGTAGAGGTGCCGGACTGCCACTCCCATCATTCGCTCGAATTTTACTAAGTTGCGTAGTAGGAGCGATTTCATCAGGTGGTAACTGAAGCTTGGGTTTGGGGCCTCGTTTGGGGGGACCATGTTCGGCCTGGAACGCCGCCTGATCTGCTTCGATAATGCGTTTTCTCTCTCGTTGTTTAGCGCGTCCATACTCCACCTCTTCGGGACTGTCAACGTTCTCTAGTTCTTCCTGTTCCGGTGTCAAGTCTACGAGCATCGGTACGCCTTGGTTCATGACCCCTTTCCCGTAATCTACACCTGGGCCAAAAGGGTTTTCGGCGGCACCCTCCTCAGTAAAATCAGACTCCAAGTAAAACCACATCAACCAGAGAAAGGCGGTAGCTCTAGATTCGCTCGAGATGTTCGTCCTCATGATAAGATCATAAAAGTCCCGTTCATGATCGAAATGTAATTCGGTGACTTTGGGGGAATATTGAGATAGTACGAATATCAGATTCACTGGGTTAGTTCGAGGAACCACCGCAATGTTCTTGATTTTTTCTGTCGTATTAGGTTCTTGCCGATCTTCCGACGCTCCCTTCAATATTGACTTTAATCTAGGCGCATCTTGAAGTTGCTTGTATGAATTCGGATCTTGGCGAGCTTGTAGAGAGGGAATGGCATGGTAAGTTCGGAGCTGTGCTCTCATTTCGGGGAAAACTGCATTGGTTAGAATAATTTGAAGAGTATAGAAGTGTAGCCTTACAATTCAATGTTGTATTCATACGGCCTAGATTGACCAGGAGGCACACCATCGCCATGTTTTTTGCGGGTTCATGTTCTGTTAGGAGTTTGTCCCGCAGTATCTTGCTGGTTTTGCTACTCCTAGCCATGGCATCAATATATAAGTTGGCAAATGTCTGCTTAGCACGGCTTGGCTCGTAGCTATTGGTAAAGACCTCCTTATCATTTTCAAACACAAGTTTGAGGAAATCATATTGTATGTCCTTACGCCAGAGGGGTTCTCCGTCATCTTTCTTGAGATGGCGAACCTTATTTCCACTATAACTGGACAAGTTGCCGGGACCGCCAGGAGGTATCTGATCTTTGTCCTTGTGCTGCTTCTTCTTGGAAGACTCGATCTCACCATCTCCGCCACCAAATCCCGCCATGGGCGTTTTGCGTTTCGACGCCGTCGTGGTGTTGGTTGGAGTTGGCGCAAAAGCTCGAAATGGCGTACCTTCGTCCTCTGTAACATCGTTCTGCCGGATTGCCGAAGGAGTGTTGCTTCGAGAATCCGTAGTGCTTAGCATATGTTCTATTGTGCTTCTTGGATCGGGGTCAGCGCGCATGGGAGAGGACGGATGTGTGGTCATGTTGTCATCAGCTATAGTTGAGTTGCCAGGGCTGAAGCCCCCGTTCTCCGTCATCTTGCTCTCCGCTATGACTGTTGCATTGAATAGAGCTGAGTTGGATGTGGGAGTGAAGGTGATATGAGCGCGTATGTGTCAAAGGTAAATGGCTGCTATGGTCTGGTAGGTAGTTAATGTGATGAGTGATGATTGTTCGTTACTCAATGAGATCTGCGAAGACAGCTTGCCTCGCTTCCGTCGCTTGCGCATTTGAAAGCTCTGTCCACGTCGCGTAGATTCTCGTGTTTCCGAGAGTGGTGATAGATACAAGCTTCTAATGATTAAAGACCCCTCACCGCCTTGGCGATTAAGGCGAACCACTTCAAGTGTGAATTTATAAAATGTCTGCGTGGATACCTAAAGCCACACCTAACTAATTGCACTGTACAACTTAGAACGATCATTAGCTTAGATCGGTTATTCTTACTGAAGTACTGTTATTTGTCCAGACACAACCTATTGATTCGACATCTTTAGATATTCGTGTCTGTGACTCTCAAGGCTATTGCTTCCTACATAAATGATTGTTTCTTCAAGTATTGCCACATCGTCTAGGACCTGGCTAGGCATTTCCCCAATTCGGAGACCCAACGCGCCACCTTGCCAGCTAGACTCTCATGTTCTGCTACCAGTCCTGGTTCGAATGGGTCGTGAGGTAGACAGCACAAGGATGACAGACTTACGTACCGGAGTATGTCTTGTGCCCGTGGTCTACGGTAAAAGAGATATGGGACGGCGTAAATAGTCGAACCATCTCCGTGAGGCTGATGATGGCAAGGGGATCATTGGCCCGACTTCTACACGGGCTCCCATATCATTGGTCTATCATGTCCTTACCTATTTCCATTGCTGCCAGGGACTTTTTTTTAAAGTTTTAAAGCTTAATTATAAAAATAGCCAAATTACCCGAAGCTAGACTTTCGAATCTTGACATCCCTGACCTCCTTCTCTACCGTTTGAACTACTCCATTAGTTGGTAACTGGGGAGCAACATACAATTCATGTCATTATTGGTCCTGCTAATCAGGCTCTATTATAGTATGCTTTGTCTTCGAAACATGCGGGCTTTCCCTTGCGCCGACAGGTTTCCCATCCTCGGGACATCAGCCTCACGTCGCTATTTACAGTTAGTTTCATCTACAGAGCTTGATGTATATATTTGGGTACCGAGTGTCCTATTTCCAGTGAAAGAAGTCACCATTGATATGTAGCAAAGCAGTCTAACGCCAGCTTGTGGCTTCCTCGAGCGCCCCCCTTTTACACAGAACGTCACTCCTTTTCAGTCTTTACGACGTTGGATCAAACCATAGATCGTCCCATGTGTCATTTACAGTCACTATCTGGGCAGCTGAATGGCTAGGTCCTTCGCTAATTGCTTTTCTAGATCCCCCTTGACAGCCACGAGCCCAGGCAAAACGCAGTGCGGGTTTAATTATAAGTAACACAGGCACGTTTGGTGACCACACTCTGGATTTGTCGGGGTACAGCCCCGTAGATGCAATCCCTGCCGCCATGATTTTTGATGTTCACATTCCCAATGATCCGGTTCCACCTTCCGAGCCAGCAGGAAGGCCACCTGCAGGTCCTGCATGCCGACCCATTGGATGGGCTTTCTAAGGGAGATGGGAAGCCTTACGTGGCCTAGAGCATGGTATACTGCATCCGTGTTGGCTTTTGTGACGTCTTCAGCGGGACGAGCTGTGGTTCGGATTGTCTATGGAGAAGAATTACACTCAATGACTGTACAGCATTATACATACTGAACTGAACTTCGACAGTTTTATGAGATTGGTATGAAGCGCAATACAGGTAAGGTGGGAAAGGCAGAGATCGTAGAGGGAGAAGCAACCAAGCTAAAACGCTATATGATGATACTATATGAGTTGATGTCATGTAGGTAGATATGAAAATTTCATTGATTCGCAATTCAAAGCCTCTAAGTAGAATATGCGTGATATAAATCCCATTGATATGATGCTCCTCTAGCAGATGAGTGCATAGGAAAATGAGATGTTTCAAAATTTCTCAAACACCCATATTTTCCTCTATAGAATATGAACTTAGAACCGAAGTTGAAAGAAACACTCTTAGGCAACATGAGGAGAAGGAGAGATGAAGTCCGCGAGGACTTTGCAACTGTAATAACGGTTTCGTAAAAACCTGGGTGGCGAGGTTAGCCAGATTCATAGGCACAGAGTAAGAAACCTTACGAAGAACAACAACATTCGAACGTAAACCCAGTCTATACTGTTGAGCTACCATGTCCACTTCCGCTTCCACTTCTATAATCGTAATAAGTTTGATCTTCGTACGCTGGATCCTCGGCTTCGTAGTAAGTCGTATCGGCCTCATAATATGTATTTTCTTCAGAATATACAGGTGCAATTGGAGCTTCGTATTGGCCCCTCTCATCATAGTGGCTCCTTTCATCGTAGTGGCCTCTCTCGTCATAATAACTCCTCTCGTCATATTGACTTCTATCATCCTCCCTTCGCGATCCCCTTCTTCTGGGTTCTTCTTGTCTTGCTCGTCCCTGCGAAACCACATGTCTCAGGTTCAATGACCCCCAAGGTAGTCCAGAGAGATCATCTTCTTCCCCCATCTCATTTGGATCTGGAGTAACATATGAGCTAGCTGCATGAGCTTGATTTTCAGCATCTCGATCTTGACGCTCTTTTGCTTCTTTAGCTTTATCCCCTATGTAGCAGAGACGATTAGATCATTCAACAGTTTGGGGAGTGGCTCACGTACGAAACTTCCTCTGCGCAATTCGATTCTGTACTCGTCTTCGTTCTTCCGGGTCTGTTATATCACTCCAGTCGTCCTTCTTAGGCTTGGCCCTACTTGAAGACGAGTGCCCCTTTCCCTTAGATGAGGAACTGGAATGATGAGATGACCGGTGGGAAGACATCTCTGTTACACTGTTTGAATATTCTTCCAACTCGTGCTCGAAGATCAGATCAAGGTCTGGTCTGTTAACTACACTCTTTGGATCTTCGGATCTTTGGATCTTGATAGCTGTACTAGCTTTCGAAGTCCTCAGTCGTAACTTGGTAGCTTCTTCAAGAAGTTGTTAGCTCTTTCATCACAAGAACATACTCTGAACTAATGTACTCTGAATTAATAAATCCAAAATATAAAGCGGGAAAAGGAAACATGTCATACAATTCGAAAGTCCTACCAACTATTCACTTGATCTGCGACGTTTGCTAGATACAAGAGAAAATGGTTGACAGCTGTTCTATCTCAGTGTTTGCTGTTATGGATACCAAAACTTCGGAAAGCGATGTTGATCTTGCCGTAATGTAGCATGTAAGTAACTTGTGATGATGTGATGATATAGAGAATCCGTGATATTGAAAAAGCGAGGCGATGTTCTCATATATAAGTTTCCAGCTTTTACTTAGGACGCGGAGACGGTGTATTAGAAAAAGGCCTTGAAATAAGAACATGCATAGCCTCGAAAAAGTCAAAGGTACAGAGAATGTTAAGAAACGCCAAAGAACGTGACAAAGGTGACATCCAAACGAGGGAGGTAATGAGAAAAAAAAGCGCGATTGGGCACACAAGGGGGTGTTCGAAAGCTGGAGACCTTATTATGAAAAGCTACAGGGCAGTCTTGACAATCGAGCAACATCATGCCAGTGTAACTCAAGACTTTTCAGTAACTTTACAGGTACCTGTACTAAGAATGTACATGACATATAAGCCCTATCTGCAGACACAATGGGAATCATCAGCCCCATCGCAAGTAGCCCTTTCGCTAAATGAATCGATGCTAACCTCGATATGGGACAAATGAATCCGACAAACACGAAAAACCCTGACTGGCTGGAGGTGGGGGAACATGGAAGAGCGTCAAAGGAAGCGGGAAATCCTTCTTCAGACTGGTGGAATTGAGCATATCTTGCAGTGTGGTGATGGCATTCTGAGCCCCTGATTCATCCCTCAATCAGGGCCATCCCAGCAATGGCTTTTCGCTCCATGGTACTTCACAGTACTGTAAGGATCTCGTACAGGTAGTTGTTCCGGTACCCATTGGTAGTAAGCAGGTCTCTATTCCACGGTGGAAAGCCACCAAAAGTACACCGCTGCGAGGTTACACCACGATATCGTCCTTTCAAGTTAGCTCGGAATAACCCTGCTATTAAATGTAAAAGTAATATGTACCGCCAAGTTCACCTGTAAACCAGGCAGCAACACCATTTACACATAGAAATCGCTAATATCCTTGCTCATGCACAGAGGCAGGACTGTACAAGTAAGGTACTCGCTTATCACAGTATACTGCAAACCTCCGCTTATCACTTGAGTCGTGTATACACCCACACGGCTACATACTCACACATCCAACAGTCTCTTACTATCTCTCTGCACTATGACCGGAATATCTATGGTGACTCGCAATTGAAGCGCGTGATCACGCGCAGTCGTGTATACTATGCGTCATCAATTGCTTATCACAGAATATGTGCCGCGCAGCAAGTGTCGATAGAAGTAAAGTTACTACTTGACTATTGACTACAATTCCCATCAAGAAGCATTGTCTCCTTGTTGGCTGCACTCATGCACAGAGCCTGACATAGTAAAATAAACTCTAAGAATCAGCTCCTTTCTCTGACTTTGGAACCATCACTATGATTTTGTTCAATGTGCAATCTAAGGACACACCCAAATTAAGTAGGCAACTACCGGAGAATCCGATTTCACGCTCTCAGGTGCATGAGGCAACGTCCTGCAAACGCACCTTAACCGTTGAGATTACCAATCTTTCCAGTGCCAGTAGCTTAAACGTTGAGCTGAGTACAGTGACTACCTATCCCTAGGTAGTCACTGTTTTGTGTAGCCGTACCGAGAGTAAGCCTCGGAGGTGCCAATCCCGACTACTCGCAATCCTTAGACAATGCAACCCTTTTTGGGAAGTTTCTTTCTCGAACTCTTAATAATACTGATTATTCTCACTAGAGAACATCTCGGCGTGAATCATTTCTGCTCGCATGCAGGACTGCTTGACTCCTTTACGACATTAGGTCTTAGGGCTGGACATATACTGTATATGCAACTGCGTTAAGATAATTGGAGAAATTTCGCTGCACTAACAGGGAAGCACGGATTTCTGGGAGTTTCTGCTGCATTTGCCGGCAAGTACAAGATATATTTAGACGAATCCAAGACATAGGAGGCCTTGCTGCAAATTAAGGTTACGCTACCGATAACAACGGAAAAACGTGAACAGCGTTTGAGGATGATAGCGCGGAAAGTTTGCCTGAGTTCATCATGTAATCTGACAGATGATCTCCTTCCACACAGGGTATACCATAATGCTTACCGTCAATCAATCCAGCCGACAAGTGACAGGGTTGAGAAGCCGATATCATAAGGGTAGGGCTCAGATTCAGCGAAGCCACGTTATAAGTTTCTATTATCTGTAGCCTCGAAGGGCGTTTGGAAGCCTTGTAGAATACAGATGAAATGCAAAGTGTTGCGCAGCCCCCAAAAGATCCTTATGGTACAATACATGGCGCACATCCAGCTGATGAGGCTGGAAAGTCTGCCTCTATCGCGCAGCACGTCTCTCTTCTGATCGTCGCTTTGCAGCTACTTCAGCCTGTAGAAATTTCGAGCAGTCAGCAAGTGCGCAATCAAGGTAGAAAAGAAACCTGGAAAGTGATCCCTGAATAAGGCATTGCTGATATGGCCATAGTAGCAGTGCTCCACTCAAAGATCACATCACAAGAAGATATGTCATTCCGCAAAAGTCCTTACCCTGCGTCGCTCTCCTCCGTCAGTCTTGGTACCCCTTCGATCCTCCCACAATCCCTCAGAAACTACAATCTGAGCGCCAACATTTCCTTTTAGGGGTAGGACTGCCTTGCCAACAATAGTATGATCACTCTTCACATGTAATCCTTTCACGGGCACAAGAGCCTGAGCCGGCGCTAGGGTCGTAGGGCTTCCTGCAGCCACGTTTATCACGATTTTGCGCTTCTTCGTTGGGATATTAACCCCGGAGCCATCAGTAACGATGGGTAGCTCTGCGACACGAAGTTGAGCAGCCCCTTCCTTGACATGCTTCAAATCTCCTCCTATCCCATATAGCCCCTTTCTGTATTTCTCTCGCCAGCGAAGAAGGTACCGACGTGACCTTGGAGGTTCAATTCCCATGCCTTTCAATTGTCCCGAGGTAAGGGTGAAGAGCTCACTCCATGATTTTATTTTGTCGCTATGTTTGCTCAAAGATCTGCCGATCAGGGTGAGAAATGTTTTCACATCTGGAACAAAGGGAATCGTGGGAGGCGGCTTTGGAGGCCTTCTGCGGTCAGATATTTGGTGAAGTCCTCTGGCTTGTGTCCGTACTGGGAGCGTTGTGAAAGGTAAGAGAAAGGATGGTATCCGTTGACCAGCAGGTTTCATCATTGTGGGCAAGATATTCTGCAGAGCATTAGCAAGCCATGAATTTATTAGCTGAAGCGGGTTTTGCATACAATTCACGAGCATTTGAAAGTTTCATTGTCGTTGTCCTACATCAATAATCTTGCGGATCCCAAGAACTCTTTAATTCTCCACTTTTCTGTGAGTATCGATCACGTGCTTTCCCGACTCCTGAACTGAGCGTATCAGTGTGCTCATTATTATATCACCCAGTCCAGGCACCAAGGTCCTCTGGACACTTCTAATCCGCTCGGATATCTTTCAACAATGAGTCATTCACTTCTTCTTTTCATCATTTATTCCACCATTGATTTCATGTAAAACACTTCCGCGACCTGGCACAAAATAAGCCCATAATACCTGCCTGCCAAGTGTTGCCACTACCTTTACTTTTACCTCTATGCACACCATCTTAGGAAATACTTTGTGATTGGGGATATCTCGTCACCACTATGGCCCCACCAAGAGGACGTCGATATTATGAGTATTTGGTTCCAGATGGTCATCCAATACCAATCTCAGATGAACTGATTGCATTTGTGTCGAAAGATGTTTCTTCAAATGAACCGTCGCGAAAGCGGCAAAAGATGACAGTAGAAAAAATTGATGATCGCGCTCCGGAAGATTCACATCCCAAAGTGGTGGCACTTGACTATGTAGTAGTAAAGGAGGCTTCTTGGGAAATAGAGTGCCCGGGATCGAGACTTTCTAACTTCGTGGCGCATCGTCACAATATAAAACCACTTGTTGTTTGTTTGGGGTCTACTAAAGTGCAAGACAAAGCAATACCAAGACACGTAGAGATTTTAGATGACGGCGGAGAGGTTCTGAAAAGCCTTTTGCTTCCCGAAAATAAAGAGAGCATTCCTGGGATACAAGATGTTTACATTGCACTACAAGTTTACAAAAATGGAAGTGACTCGGCTCAAGATCAAGGCAAGGTTTTTGTGGAATTTGGAATTTCTTTGTTCCAGAGAAATGGATCTGATTATCTTGGTAAGTAATTTATCGAGCTGCACATTCCTTTTTTCTTTAGAAGTTAGGAGCTTTTGAGCACACTGGAATTGGTAATTGGATTCGCTGGGACGAATGGGACGTATTCTTTGATGAAATTGAGTTAAAATAATCATGGATATACGTTGCCCATTAAATTGCCACAAGCATAAGGTATCTTCTCTCGAACTAACACATATTCAGGATTTCATACCACTATCAAATGGAATATCACCAAGACTCCCTATCACGTTACGCGATCTAGCCGTAGACCTCGCTCAATATCTACCATCCTGGACGCATATTTTGTAGATTCGACAGCCGAGGCTTCTGAATGGTCACCACAAGACTTTTATCAGTCTGCTCATACTTCGAGTGAAGAAAACGACGATGGATGGGAGTCTCTTGAGACTAGCGAAGTAGAAGCAACCTTGTATCCTTTTCAAAAGCGAGCAGTCAAGTGGTGCCTTCGGAGAGAAGGAGTTGGTTTGATAACAGACCACGAAGTATCCGATTTGCCTATATCCTTCAGACATGCTAAAGATGACAGAGGCCGATCTTGCTATATCAGCCACCTCTTTGGCATTGTTACCCTCGACATTAAACCTTTCCAGGCAGCAGAAAGAGCTATAAATGGTGGTATCCTTGCCGACGAAATGGGCCTTGGTAAGACAATAACAGCGATATCGTTGATAACACTTCAGTACGTGACCAACCTTCTTAAAGTCTATCCTTTCCCGAGGAACTGTAGGGCATTGGACTTAATGTATTAGCATTTAGTGATGCTAGTTTAGTCTCTATACTGGACTAGGTAATAAGTCATCCCCTCTCTCCAGTGTTTCCTACTGTTAAACAATCCCGGTGGTGTGCTAATTAATTCTACAGTAAGAGACCTTCTGAGCCTCCAACCGTCTTTGATGCATGGACTGGTGAAAACGTCCGACCTACTGGCGCCACCCTTATTATTACTCCGCCTGCCATCCTAAACCAGTGGATTGATGAGCTTCAAAGGTTTACAAAGCTTAATGTCATGAATTACCAAGGCGTCAAGTCACACGGTAAAATGAATAGCGAGGAGCTACTAGAATCTTTAGCAAATTCAGATGTCGTCGTCTCGACCTATGCTGTTCTTGCAGCAGAATTGCACTATACCCAGCTCAACCCAGAAAAGTCATTGCGAAGAGTCTCAAAATACCCACGGCCCAAGTCGCCTTTGATGCAGCTTTCCTGGTGGAGAGTATGTATGGACGAGGCTCAGATGATTGAAAGTGGTGTCAGCAATGCTGCGATAGTTGCCCGGCTCATTCCACGAGTCAATGCCTGGTGTATTACTGGTACTCCCGTGAGAAAAGATGTTAATGACCTTCTGGGTCTTCTAATTTTTCTACGCTATGAACCATTTGCTTCAACAAAGCATGTTTGGACATCGCTCATATCATTCCATAAGCATCACTTCCGAAGATTGTTCAATACTCTAGCTCTGCGACACAACAAGCGTGGCGTTCGGCATGAGTTAAGGCTTCCTGCACAGCGACGATATGTAATCACAATGCCTTTCACACCCATTGAAGAGCAACACTATAAAGAGCTTTTTAACCAGATGTGCGAAGAAGTAGGTGTAAACACTGAGGGCGGTCCTTTAAGTGATGATTGGGACTTCGATATCGTGGTGGCAGAAAACATGAGAAATTGGCTTGTACGCTTGAGGCAGACCGCATTGCATCCCGAAATCGGTGGCAGAAATCGACGTGCACTAGGACGTAAGGATGGGCCTTTGAGATCAGTTGACGAGTACGTTTGTTTCCCATCCTTCGAGAGCTTTAGACACATGTTAACTGTGAACTATAGAGTATTGACCGTAATGATGGAAAATACGGATGTGGTTGTCAGGACTGATCAAAGAGCTCTACTTGTGTCGAAGTTGAGAAGAGGGCAATTGTTTGAAAACTCGCCTAAGGTTCGAGAAGCCCTGCAGATTTGGGAGGGCGTTGTGCAAGAAGCCAGAACAAGTAAGCAAAAGTTCTACCAAGATTTCAAATTCCGTGGCCAATCCAAGAGATGGGCTTGTCTATTGTAGCTGTCGCTTTCATCCATTCGATTTACGTGAAGAGATTCACAACTAGAAGTTATCGCCAGCTTGATTACATAAGAGGTGTTCAAGATCATTCCCAGCCTTCCCGAGACATAAGAATAATACATTGATTTGCAGCTGGTCACCACCTCCGATATTCTCAGCTTTCCGTTCCTTTAGGTTCATCTTCTGTTTATAGATTCTAACATTTCTGCGCAGTCGTTGAGGATTGTCGACAACAACTGCGAATTGAGATTGAATATGCCAATTCCAATAGTCAACCCATTGAGAAAGAAAGCAGCTTGACAACTGATAATGACAGTGATAACGAAGAAGTAGAAGAGTGAGTTCTCCAATATCTAGCATCTCAAAATGTTTAACCGTTGAAATAGGACCGACTCCTCTTTTCATATAGGGTCTCTAAGAATGAGACTTAGAGCTGCGTTGGAAGTTGAACATATGGCGGTGTTTTTTTGCGCCTGTGCTCACTTCCAAATAAAAACAAACCATAAAAATAACGAGACAACGATCGCAGATTCGCAGGAATATATAGCGTTAGAGAAACTGGAGGTTGAAGGCTATGCTACTGCCAAGCAGCTGAGACGTGAGATACTGACAGAAGTAAGTTCATAGTCAATCTCTTCATGTTTTGTCGTGTTGACGGAAAACCAAAGATTCTTACCAAAGCGGACAAGCTTATGAGCAAGCTTCAACGAAGAGCACACATGCAACAATTTGTCCAGATACCAGAACTTCCAACTGATCTACCAAAGGGTGGCCTTGAAAGTCGCAAGCCTACAGAACAGCTGGAAGCTCTAACATTAGTATTGAATGAACAAGCCAATATAGTTGATGAGTGGAGAGAGAAGGCCATACAATTTCTTATACAGCCTCTCGTCGATGAAGATGATGACGTGGAAATAACAGGCGAAGAATATGGTGAGCTTTACTTATCTACTACTACTCTTCCTCCCTCCCATCGTCATGAATGCAGATTCTTAAGAGCTTTTCCAAGGTTTAGTTGACCCTATATAGGGGCTACAACCTCTCTAAGACAGCTGTCAGAAGTTCTTTGCCAGACGCTTATTCGTCGTTGCTCTCACAAAACATGATCAAGAAGCCTCATTGTTTTATCTGTCTTGATAAATCTGTGCCTACGAGTCATAATAGGTCCTTTGGATCAGCAATCCAAATGAACCAATATGCCTTAAAGAATAGGACACTTTGATTGTACATTCCTAGAATCAATTTTTAGTTTTCACAAAATATTTTGCCCTTTGTGCTCAAGTTAATGAGATTTCTGTGCTGACATTCTGAATAGACGATTCCAAAAAGACACAAGAAGAGGTTATAATTTATGTTCAAGCTCTTAGAGCGGCTGTTGCAGACCGTCATGATGCAATCACGGGTCAGGAGAATCAACTCATACTGCATGAAGTGAAGACAGCGCTACATTATGCAAAAGCTGATGAAGGCCCTTCTCCACCTTTGACACTTACTTTACTCAAGCTACGTGAGCAACTCAAGCCTACAAAAGAAATGGGTTCTATCCGAGGTATTGCCGCCGAACTTCGAACATTGGCTCAAACTTTGCGACTTGATGTCGAAAAAGGCAGTGGGCGGGCACAAAACGAACTATCTCTTGTCGAAAAGCAGCTTAGCGTAACACAGAAACAGCTCACGGAACAGACAAAAGCAAATAGTGCACTGGAAAAGGAGATAGATTTATTTACTTCGGTTATGAATACGAGGCTGGAATACTACCGACAACTCCAAGGTGTGTTTTCGCACCAATGTTGAAAACCTACCGTGTTAAACTAATCATCTTTCTAGCGCTATCAGATGCAGTTACACCTTACGAAGGCCCGAATAATGAAAAACTCATTGTCAAGATGTTAGAAGACGAAAGAAAACTGGCACACAAAATCGCCAGTGCGCAATCCAAAAGAAGATATCTCGAGCATCTCAAGATGGAAGCTACAAACCCGGAGGAACAGCGGATTTGTGTGATATGCCGCGAGACATTTGACATTGGTGCACTTACCGTCTGTGGTCACCAGTATTGTAAAGAATGCATTGCACTTTGGTGGCACAGCCACAAGAGTTGCCCAGTGTGCAAGAAGAAATTAACCCGTGCTGATCTGCATGATATTACATACAAACGGCAGGAGTTATCTATTCAGGTAGAGGACGCGAGTTTATCTACTCAAGAAAAGGAATCTCGATCTCGAAAGTCTGCGATTTACTCGGAATTTAGTAAGAACAAACTTGTGGAAATCAACCAAATCGAGTTAGATGGTTCATTTACAAGTAAAGTAAATACGTTGGCACGACATTTGATATGGCTGCGAGACACGGATCCAGGAGCTAAGTCGATAATCTATTCCCAGGTAGTTTGCTCCAAATTATTTCCAGGTAAAAAGTTATTAGTAGATGTAACTAACAATTTCACAGTTCAAAGACTTCCTTGAAGTTTTAGCGCTTGCTTTCCAACGGTTTAGGATTGGCCATACTTCTTTTGACAAGCCAAATGGAATAATAGACTTCAAGAACGACCCTAGCGTGGAATGCTTCCTCCTCCATGCTAAGGCTCACTCGTCTGGGCTCAATCTAGTGAATGCCAATCATGTATTTCTTTGCGAACCCCTCTTAAACACCGCCCTAGAGCTCCAAGCCATAGCTCGAGTGGACAGAATTGGACAGCATCAAGAAACGAATGTATGGCTATACTTGGTTGACGGTACTGTTGAAACGTCTATACACGAGTTGTCAGTCAAACGACGAATGGAGCACATCGGGCAAGCGAGGGATATGGAAAAGGGCAAGGGAAAGGAGCAGGCTTCGGATGAGCTACTCGACTCCACCCTCGAAGAGGCTAATTCACTGGAACTACAGCAGGCACCTTTGGCTCGTCTACTAGCGAAAGGGGGTAAAGTGGGTGAGATGGTGCAGAACGAAGATCTTTGGAACTGTTTATTTGGAGGCACAACCCACAAAGAAGTGCCTAGTCGAGCAACTGTAGACCGTGAACTGAGACTCGATCAAGTTAGGCAGCACCTAGGGACTGGTGCTATTTAATGGAAGCTGTATTTCTCAACTGTACCGCCATTCCGTAAGGAGGGTTCTTATTGGTATTATCGTTAGCTATGGTATGATTTTATACACACAATCTTTCCAAATTTAACATGGCTTATAAATCAATCTTTCATTTCCAGTACACCGCAGCATTGACCTTAGTTAAACCGGTTCGATTCCTGCCTAGAAACCACACCTATACCTGCAATTTCTTTTTGAGTATTTTCGCTACTTGACTTTACTGAAAGGGAAGAAGTGGAAGCGCCACCTCCACTCAATTGTGTAGCGAAGCGTAGCTGAGATAAACCCAGGATACTTTGTTAGAACCTGGTGACTTGCGGCACATGTCATTGTGACACAACATGGAATTGAGCATAAGTCCGAGGTGTTGGTGTTCTCACCTTAACCTTGGTGGTCTGGGATGTCGTTTGACGAGGCTCTGAAAGGTAATTCCTGGATCCCAAGGAGATAGTATCGAATCGAATTCTGTAGTGTTCCCATGAAACATCAGCTGGAGTGACCGGGCCCTATGCAATCTTCTTCGCTAATTCTCTTGCTTTGGTAGGTTATGGGTACGGCTGATAAGTTGCCTAGAGGTCTGAAGATCCCCAATCTTCACTTAGAACTCTTTTCCTGAATAACGCCCAAAGCTCGATTAAAGGGTAGTTGTGTTCACTTTATAGCCGGCTGTTGCCTTTGAAGTCTACTTAGTTTTGGAAGAGGGTTATTAGATCATTTAACAGAGTCGGGACTGATCTGAAAACTCCATACAATCATTGGCCCAGCCAAAAATAATTGGTTAATTCCTGATATCCTTTGGAAACGCGCCACCTCAATCTTTGTTGGCTATTTGAAGCTTGGAGTCATTCAACAACATTACCTTGGTTTAGACAAGAAGGTATACATGAGTCCAAAAACAATAGACTGGTGTCGTACAGTTCTGGCTTTGGTATATTGTAGGCTCTCTCTATGTACTATATCATGTTTCAACGACACATTGACAAAGTCAGTCATAGTTAGCTTCTTGCAGTTCAGAAGAGAGATATAGGCCAGGATTAAAGTTTACAGGACTTTGCTATTTTAAGATTCCATTACATCCTAAGCTAATTGGTATGAATGGATAACCATTACTCCTTTCACAAACGCATTTCTGAGAGGCATATGTCTATACTTGGACTCATGTTGAAGGTTTTGTGGTTATTGGTGTTACTTGTAGGAACATAGTATGCTTACTTTCTTTATTAAACATCCGCAAATATAATGGACCACATATCGCACGTACGTATCAAATTATGCTTTAGATCAATGAGCTGGTATATGAGTCTAAACATAATTCTGGCGTCATTAGAATGTATGTTCTACTGTTTCGCTACTAGAGCTGTTTCAAGGTGTTTCTTGATACTGGACCACTTACATTACCAGGTAGAGGGCTCTCGTCTAGCCAAACTTCACCTCATAATGTGGCACATTCAGAAATGAAGCATATTCTTTTAATTGAGATCCGGGGGTTTTTTAATGCAAGGCCTTACTGGAATACCACGCCTCAAATTCTGGCTGGTGTAACCTTTTAGCATCACATGATTAACATCATCTCGTTTTGCGGCCTCTATCCTCCTTAATCTCCAAGGACCAAATCCTTCGGAATATTTGTGTCAGATTCACACAAGCTTATTTTTTCCGAACATCTGCTTATACCCGCCGCTGAAAGCAGCAGGACTGCTGTACATTTTACATGCTTTTTATTGTTTGTTTGCTGTGCCTCTCGTCCGTGGAGGATTTATTGGACTGGACCATGAATTCGGGCTTCTTTCCTTGCATAATCCTGCCACTTTATGTGCGGTCGGCTTTCCTACTTGGCGAAGCACCCGACCGATCAACTTTCTGATGCTTCACTAGGTTCTCGTTTGATCAATCAGACATGTTCAAAAGGCTGCCTACACATCATGGAACTATACAATTTACCAAACTAGATTATATGTACAAACGATTGGATCTCTACCAGTTCTGCTTTCGATCAACGGAAGGAATTCTGCAGCCTGTTTCACTAGTTTCTTATCTTTCTAAGCAATTTCGTTGTCTGGTGTTGAATATTTGGGCTAGATACCTTGACCTAGCCATCAGCACTAGTTCTAAGTATACATATCGCCTGTCTATATAGTTATAGGAAGTTTCATAACAAGCTTGTATGGTTATTAGCGGGGCTACGAGTAAGACTAGTCGAATAATTTGCAGGAACCCCGGGTTGACTATTCATTCGAGAATACTTCCTTTCTTAAGCGTTCTTCCTGGCTTGATCCGTAAAGCACCGTCATCCTCTTTCCTCGCCACATACGCTTCACATTTCTAGCGGCTCTAGCGGCCTATATAAAGTGTTGCCCGGACTGTATTTCTCTCTAGTGGCAAAGCTTTTTGCTCAACCTCACTGTCTTTTCAATTGCCTTCTTTACCACTGTCATTCTCTAAAGTTATTCAAGATGCATCACCTCAGCAATATCCTCATCACGGCTACGGCTGTTCTCACTCCAGTAGTTTTTGGCGCAGCCCTTGCTCCTCGAGTTGACTACTGGAAGCCCACTGTCGGTACAAGTGTGAGATTCCTCTCTTCTAAATCTCCCCATGTCGTGCCATTTAGAGCTTGACTTGAATGAGGAGGTGCTTATAATTGAACTTCTAGTGGCAAATACAGCTCGTCAACACGGTGGGCGACTTCAACAACACTGCGGAGGTTTTTGACTTTGATCTGGTATGTGGACTCTTATTAGATCTTGTTTACGCAGGCCTCGAGGATTATGATCCTTTTCAAGAGCTTCGTCAACTCCTGAGGGTACAAAGAATTCTTCGGGTGGTAAAATCATATATATTGTTGGCGCTATAGTGCTATATCAGAATCCCAAGTAGACATGTTAACTAGTCAATAGTTTGACAACACAGCAGCAACTATCACAAAGCTACACTCGCTCAAGCGCAAGACAATTTGTTACTTTTCGGCCGGTACTTATGAAGACTGGCGCACAGACAAGGCTTTATTCAAAACTTCTGACCTTGGGTCCGCAATGGAAGACTGGGAAGGCGAATGGTGGCTCAATACCAACTCCGCAAATGTCAGAGCTATCATGAAAACCCGTATTGCACTCGCCAAGAGTAAGGGTTGTGATGCAATTGATCCCGACAACGTGGATGCGTACAATAACAACAATGGACTCGAACTAACGAAGAACGATGCTATCGACTATTTGAAATTCCTTGCTACAGAAGCCCATTCTGCAGGCATGTCCATTGGAGTAAGTTTACTTTCCATACTTCAACTCACCTAGCTTATAGGAGGAGAAATCTGAGCTGTTTTGTGTCCTGTGAAGCAAGATATCACTCACATATATCCACTCCAAGTAGAGGCTTTGCATAATAATGCTAATATCTCAATAGCTGAAGAATGCCGGCGAAATTGTATCTTCTGTCTTGCCTTTCATGGATTTCGTAGTGAACGAGTCCTGTATAGAGTATACTGAGTGCAAAGTCTTCTCCCCATTTATCGATTCCGGCAAGGCGGTCCTGCACATTGAGTACCCTCCCGGAGCTGGTACGACAGTTTCTACAAAGCAAAAGTCTATATCATGTGCAACTCCTGCTGGATTTTCGACTCTCTTGAAGAAATATGACTTGGACTCCTGGACTATGACCTGCTAGATTTGGGTCGCTTGCTCAATCTTTTGGATTCAACCGTTCCTTTCAGTCTGTTAATTTCCTTGGGAGCATAGAAAGATAGTTAGACCACTCTGGATACAAAGTAGGCAGGGCCACCACTTTGCGTGATATAGATTTTAGAGAATCACTCGTTACACAGATTTGTGCCTTTGGAACTTATTTTCAATCATGCCTCAATTTGAGATAGAAGTTCGGTACGAGAGACTTAACCATACTTTTCAACAGCATCTTTCAGGCAATCCATTATGTTAGCTAAGGCGACTAGTATCTCATTACGATTTTCATTAGGGAGTTTTGATCATCTCCATATAATGCTGGCTTTACGAAATCTATGGTTTGGCACTGGAGCGCCTCGAATTACATTGGCTTTACCATTGTTTCAACTGAAATTAGGGGATGGTTCATTCCAGGTAGTCCATCTCATAGGCTAATTTTGATGCCGGGTTCCCATTTGTCACAAAGCTTCGCGATAAGTCACAAATTGATGAGCGGTACTCGAGCAAGACGAAGCTGAAGCCAAGATCTGCAGATACCCGTGTCGTCGGGTGAAAATCTCCAGCGTAACCGTACATATATCACCTGACTTTGAAGCCTTCATTGTGGCAGTGCTGAGTACGTACTGTTGGGTGTATGCCGAGTCATGAGCTTGACGAAAACAGGCCGACCCAAATACCTTTGGGCGTTGAGTATCGTATATTTCTTTTTTGAAATACTTCGCAGTTACGTACTTGAGTAGTGCTGCTGACAGAACACGTAACACGGTACGGAGATGGTTCTAAGCCACCCAGAAAAGCGCACCGGTGTAACTACTGCTCAGGCTTAGGCCGTATACGCTTTTGAGTTCATATTCTCCGCTGCTGATCAGCAAGTGGATAGGTTGGGTCAGCCCTGGACTTACCATGTCTAGAGTGTGTCTTCCACTGCTTTGCATGCCCACGTAAGTAAAGAGTTAGGAGAGTGAGTAAGGATGGGAGTTTAGTAGAGAGAGGGAGTGATATTGTTCTTAGGTCGTCCTCTGTTCTGCCTCAGGCCAACATCCAGCAAGCCAGCCAGCCAAACGTCAATGGGGGCGGCCGTAACGCTGCACCGTTCGCATCCCGTTCCTGGACCAAAACATGGAACCAGTGCAGTTCGGCCTCCCCCCCCCCTGGTTGTCTCCAGATTAAATTAATTGGGACCCAACAGATTGTCCTGCTTTTGGTCAGCATGGGCAAGCAAGCAATTATTAACTTGTCGTACAACATCTTCACACCCTTCTCCTATCCTCCCAGCCTGCAGACAGTTGTCTTTGTCGCCTGAACTTTCTTTCTTCTTCTTCTTTTCTTAATGCTCTCCTTAAAATGACAAGTGCTTTATGGTCCTCAGCCAAATCCAAACCTAAAATCACTCATTCCCGGTCTAGCTCTTCAAGCGCAATTAGCACGCCGTCAAACTCTAGCCCGCTGGCTTCTCCTCTTCCCCTCGATATGCCGCCCTCCAACGGATCCATCACGGAACTCAGTGATGGGTTGGCTCGTACCAAGCTCAATGGCACACTGAAGAAGTCTGACAAGAAACGAATAGCGATGGCAAGAAAACAATCGAGCCCGATGATGCCCGCATTCATCGTCTCCGCGCCAGGCAAAGTCATTGCCTTTGGCGAGCATGCAGTGGTTCACGGGAAGGTAATTCACCTCATCTATTAGTCCAATGGCATTCTAATGGCTCTGACAGAAAGCCATTGCTGCGTCAATCGCTTTGCGATCCTATCTCCTCGTAACTGCGCTCTCCAAATCCAAAAGGACCATCTCACTTCGATTCCCAGACATTGATCTCTCACATACTTGGGATATCGACGAATTACCATGGAGCCAATTTTCTCACCCCTCGAAAAAGAAATACTACTACGATATGGTCACGTCCCTGGATCCCGATCTTATGGCAGCTATGAAACCACATATTGCGAATGTCTCACTACATAAAGATGAAGAAGAACGCAAGGTTCACCAAGCTTCAGCGTCAGCTTTCCTATATATCTTTTTGTCACTCGGGTCGCAGTCTTTTCCGGGTTGCTTATACACGCTTCGTTCTACCATTCCAATTGCCGCTGGATTAGGTAGCAGTGCTTCGATTTGCGTCTGCCTGGCTGCATCTCTCTTATTACAGATACGCACACTCTCAGGCCCGCATCCAGACCAGCCTCCCGATGAAGCACGACTACAAGTTGAAAGAATAAATCGGTGGGCATTTGTAGGCGAAATGTGCATACATGGCAATCCTTCGGGTGTGGATAATACCGTTGCTACACAGGGAAAAGCAGTTGTTTTCCAGAGACCCGATTATTGCAAACCACCTAATGTGAAGCCATTGTGGAACTTTCCAGAGTTGCCTCTTCTTGTGGTAAACACGAATCAGGCCAAGTCCACCGCGTTCGAAGTAGCCAAAGTAGGGAACTTAAAGAAGACCCATCCTCAAATTACCGAGTCTATTTTGACCGCAATCGATAAGGTCAGCGAGGGAGCCGCAGAGCTGATTGGAAGAGAGGACTTTGATAGTGAAGAATTGTCGAGTCTGGAAGAATTAGGAAAGTTGATGACAATAAACCATGGGCTATTAGTTGCTTTGGGCGTGTCTCATCCTCGACTAGAGCGGATACGAGAATTAGTCGATCATGAAGGAATTGGGTGGACGAAGCTCACTGGTGCTGGTGGGGGTGGGTGCGCTATTACACTTCTCAAACCAGATGTACCCATTGAAAAGATGAAGCGTTTGGATGAAGCGTTAGCAAAGGAAAACTACGCAAAGTATGAGACGACCTTAGGTTGTGACGGGGTCGGTGTTCTCATGCCTGCCGTTCTCAAGAATGGACAAGGAGAAGATGAAGGAGGCGATGAAATCGATCAAGATAAATTCTTGAACGCAGATGGTATGGCAGGCGTTGAAGAGCTTGTGGGAGTAAATGGTAAGAATGGGGATAGGGAAGCTTGGAAGTTCTGGAGGGTAGAAGATTAATTCAAACGACATATACTGCCATTTAAAGGCATGGGCCTCACTGGCAGGTTGTATTTGTACAAATTAATAGCTAGGAAAGGTAGCTAGCTGTATGGCTTCCTGGTATCACAACTTGGAATGAATAATATGACTTAATGCGTTCTTGTATATTTTACCGATCCCTTTCCAGCCGCTTTTCAGCGTCTATAATGCAGCCACGAATTAAGATAGCCATGTCTTGATATTGTTTTCTTTGAAACCTGTACATAGTATTGTTCGACTGATCTTGGCGAGGCTGACGTTCTTTTGTGAAGCCTCACCATAAAACCCCTCCACCCACAACATGGCACCTAAGTCAAAGACCACCAGATCTCAAGCGAAGGCGCCAGAAGTTCTCAAAGATTGTAAGTCAAAGCTCCAATTCTCAGAATAAAGCTTCTTGACCTGGGCTTTAAGCAAAAGCTAACGGCGAAATCCACAGTTCCTACCATAACAGCAAAGCTTGAGGACGAATACCAAGCTTCGCGGCCATACTTAGTGCTCAAAGAAACCAAAGGGCTTTCGCACATGACAGCCGGAGAGCTAGCAAGCTACGCCAACTCTAGATTTCTCGAAACCGGAGTGTGGAAAACGTGGAGTGCAGGTGCACAAAATGAGTTCTTAAAAGCCGTAGAACAACAGAAGATACCACAGCCCCTGCCCAAGCCGAAATACCTAGGAAAAGACTCCACGGGAAGAGAAATTGGTACATACACACCGGAAGAATACAGAGCTTATATACAAACGGAGAAAGATATCCAGAGATTCAGGAGGGAGAGTGCTTGGTTCAGAGATAGGAATAGTCTCTTGAAAGGCAAGGAGAGCGACGAAAACTGGATTGGAGAGATCGAGAAAGAGAAAAACAGAAGGAAGTTTCTTGCGAGACTTAGCCGTAAGAAAATGGGGAAATATGAGGGCGACCCCGCTTGGGATGATGTGATACCTATACCACAGGATGATGGTGAGGGGGCTTTGGCACAAATTGCATACACGGACGAGTATGCTGAAGGCAAGTCCAACAAAATTTCGTTAGAGAGTTTCACCAAACTAACAGCAAAGCAGCCATGGGTTATTTACGTGCAGTTATGGCTGCAAAAGAGCATTCTTTGAGGGTGCTGGCACTTACCGAAGATATCATATCTATGAACGCCGCTCATTACACTGTTTGGCTTTATAGGGCATCTACTATTTTTGCTCTCGACTATTCAGTCGACAAGGAATTGGATTGGGTAAACGAAGTTGCTCTAGATAATGAAAAGAACTACCAAATCTGGCATCATCGCCAAATCTTAGTCAACCATCTTTATTCCTCTATATCTTCTGATCCAGCTGCGCTACAGAAGCTGGCAGAGTCTGAGCTGTCATTTATGACACTTATGTTCAATGCGGATTCCAAAAACTACCATGTGTGGAGTTACCGTCAATATCTAGTACGGAAGCTCAATCTATTCAACGACGCGGAGATAAAGTCTACCGAGTCACTCTTGCGTGCAGATGTCAGAAACAACTCAGCTTGGTCCCATCGATTCTTCGTCGTATTCTCCAATCCTTCATACACCACTCCGGATAGTCCAGCAACGGCCCATGATCCAGCAGTTCCAGACTCCATTGTAGACCGGGAGATAGAGTTCTCCAAAGCTGCCACTTTTGAGGCACCACAGAACCAGAGTCCTTGGAACTATCTACGAGGAGTTTTGCGAAAAGGAGGACGAGACTTAGCGACACAGGAATGCTTCGCTGGGGAGTTTGTGAAGATAGATGGTGCCGAAGAAGACGTCAAGAGCAGCCATGCATTGGATTTCCTGGCTGATGTATGGAGTGAAAAGGGTGAGGTGGAGAAGGCTGACAAAGCTCTGCAATTACTCGGAGATAAATATGATCCAATTCGGAAGAACTATTGGGAATGGAAAAGGAAAGCCCTCAAACAGTAGATAAGGAAGGCTCTGAATGTATATACAATAATTTTCCCTTGTCCGGAACTGATATATATTGAAATTTATAAGCCCACACTTACTCCTATATGTTTTTAACACCCCTTCAAAATCAAGAGCGTGATAATTAAAGAGCATAGCAACAGATACAATCATTTTTTTCAACTTCTGATGTATATTCTACTGTCCTGGCTATCTGACACACCACACCTTGTTCCCCACCTTAGCTCTTCTTCCTCTGTTGCCTTAGGAAGTTTTTTTTTTTTTTTTCCAATTTTTCTGTTGGTC
>Ga0247810_10000430_pt1 | contig 46794 bp, 38 predicted proteins | sample UWRJL119311C1_FD_179918 | JGI IMG/M metagenome (GOLD analysis project Ga0247810, IMG submission 179918) | Plant litter microbial communities from Arlington Agricultural Research Station in Wisconsin, United States - UWRJ-L119-311C-1 | ecosystem: Environmental > Terrestrial > Plant litter >...
GGTTCCGTTCGTAATCCCGTTACTCCAGGAATAGGTTGTTCCCCCGGTTCCCGAAAGCGTTACCGGTGTTCCCAGGCAAATCGTCTGATCTGCCCCGGCATTGATCACAGGAAGCGGATTTACCGTGAGCGTTACCTGGTCTGTGTTCTGACAGCCATTGGCATCTGTTCCGGTTACTGTATAGGTTTGCGTAGCGGAAGGTATAAATGAAACGCCATTCGAAACGCCGTTGTTCCAGGAATAAGTACCCGTTCCTGCCCCTGTAGCTGTTAGTGCTGCAGTAGCGCCGATACAAGCAGACTGATCTGCCCCGGCATTGATCGCAGGAAGCGGATTTACGGTTATAGCTGCAGTTGCCGTGTTCGTACAGCCATTCGCATTCGTAACCGAATAAGTTACCGTCTGATTTCCAGACGAAGTAGTGAAGCTGCTGCCTGTTACCCCGGTTCCGGTAAATGTTCCGCCGGCAGGTGTTCCTGCTAGAGCAACTGTTGGTACACTTGCACAAACTGCAGGGTATGTTCCCGCACTCACCACAGGTAAAGGATTCACTGTAATGGTAGCTGTTGCCGATCCCGGGCAACCTGATGCGTTTGTGAAACTATAAGTGATTGTCTGCGTTCCCGCTGAGGGATCGAAATTCCCTCCGGAAACCCCGGTTCCACTGTAAGTTCCTCCGGCAGGTGTTCCTGTCAGAACAATATCTGCGGCATCTGTACATACAGGGGAATAAGTTCCGGCATTAACCGTCGGCGTAGTGTTTACAAGGATCTGCGCAGTAGCAGAATTCGCACAGCCGTTGCCATCCGTATAGGTGTAAGTAACTGTCTGGGTTCCCGAAAGCGGGCTGAACAATGATCCGACCACACCTGTTCCGCTGAAAGTTCCACCGAGTGGAGTTCCTGCCAGGGTTACGTTCAGAATATTGATGCAAACAGGTGAATAAGTTCCGGCACTAACGGTTGGAAGTGCGTTCACCGTTACGGTTGTTTGCGAAGTACATGGTGAACCGTTCACTGTTGCCGTAACCTCATAAATGTAAGTTCCCGGAGCAGCCGGCAAGGTAACATTCTGCGGATTCTGAACGGTCGATGTATATCCGTTCGGACCTGTCCACGACCAGGTTGCCCCGGCAACATTAGTGGCGGTAAGATTAACCGTGCCGCCTGTACATGCCGGGCCGCTGTTTCCCGCGGTAACCGTACAGGTACAGTTGTCTACGATGATAGAGGCCGTGGAAGTCGTTGATGCCGGGCACAACGGATTTCCCGTAGCTGAATTAACCGTGTAGGTATAAGTTCCCGGAGTGGAAGGTGGCGATGCCGTAACGGTTGCGCCGGTTGTAGCGCTGAGATCAGGTGAAGCATTCCACGTATAACCTCCGTTTCCTCCTGATGCAGAAAGACTCACGGTTTCTCCCGGACAAATGGTCGATGTTTGCGGAGTTACGTCTACAGGGATCTGTATTCCCGAGTTCGCGGCAAAAATGTAATTACACACGTCACCGTTGAAGCCGTCTATCATGATGTAATAGGTGTTACCCGGCGTTAACCCGGTAGCACTTACATTCTGTGATGCCAGCGAAGGCGCCAACGCACTGCAATAATAAGAGGTCACATTTCCTGAACAGTTATTGGCAGAAAAGATCATGATCTGTATACCTTCGTTATTTAACGAGTTTAAAACCCATACATCGAACGCAATCGAACTGGAGGATGCAACAAAAGTGAGGAAGGAATTGTTTTCAATCGAACCGCAGAATTCGCCGATCAGTCCGTCGATACCGATCCCAAAAATAGTGGTTCCCCAATAATCGGCTGTGTAGCTGGAAGAAGTATTTCCACAGTAGCCATTAAGCTCGCAGATAGGAGTTGCCGTTGCACAGGTGTTTCCAGCCGGGGGATTGGATCCGCAGGACGGCTGGGAGAATCCGATGAACGTTACTGACGTCATCAGAATGAGCAGGAGCGCTTTCATTTGACAGCGATTATTCGTTTCTCAATGTAGGCCAGCATGGCTTTGTTGAAATCAGTAGGTTCTGTTCTGCATTTGTAGGTATACGCTTCCAGGCCTTTTTGCAATTGAAAGAGGGAAAGTGTATCGACGAATGCATAGGCAGCTGTCAGAGAATCGGAAACGATCTCTTGTTGTTCGGGCCTTTCCTGCTGCTGAGCGCTCACAGAAAAGCCGAATACAAGCACGAATGCCTGTAGTAGCAGTAACTTCTTCATAGTAGGTAATCTTTATTCTTAGTGTAGTAACCTTTAGACGGATGGTTCTTTGAAATGTTGCTCATGAATTGTTTTTTTTCAATTTCACGTAACAATGTAGTTTTTTTGAACAACTATTCTGATTTTCAATCATTGACAGAATCTTCAATTGCGGTAAACCGGTTTTCCAAAAATGAAAAAAGGCCCCCGTCAAGTGACAGAGGCCTTTTTTTTGAATGATCGGTTATTTTTATTTCATCAGCTCCACAAAACCGTGTCCGGTCAGTGTATTGCCATCTTTTCCAAGAATGCTGTAAGTGAAGAAATACGTTCCTTCGTCGGCAGGATTTCCGTTCACCGTTCCGTCCCATTTTTCCGTAAGATCTTTCAGCTCTATCATATTATTTCCCCATCGGTTCACAACGGCAATATTAATGCTAACTCCATTCTCCACGTCTATGAAGAAGAAGTCATTGATACCATCTCCGTCAGGTGTAAAGATGTTCGGCACATTGATCACCATCGGCTCGAAAGGCATTACAATAACCTGCAGGGATGACTGATCCTGGCAAATTCCATTGGAAGCGGTCAGAACAACATCATAGGTTCCCGGTGAATTAAACTGCGACTGAGTTGTTATGCTGGTATCCGATGTGGTTGTTGTTTGTCCGTTATCGAAATTCCAGCCGAATCCGTTCGAGTTCTCACTTTCATTACCGAATACAACGATTAATCCCGGGTATCCTGTAATTGGTCCGGCAGAAGTAATTACCGAAACCGGAGCGGGAACTACGTTCACCGTAACCTGATCTGTTCCCTGGCAGCCATTAACATCTGTTCCGGTTACCGTATAGGTAACCGAGCCGACCGCCGGGGTAAACGGATTCGAGTTCGTTACTCCGCTTGTCCAGGAATAGCTCACACCACCGGCTCCCGAAAGCACAGCCTGCGATCCGTCGCAAATAGTCTGGTCAACACCAGCTCCGATTACCGGCAGCGGGTTCACTGTTACTATAACCTGGTCTGTTCCCTGACAACCATTAACATCTGTTCCCGTAACCGTATAAGTTTGTGTCGATGTCGGAGAAAAAGCTACTCCGTTTGTAACACCATTGTTCCAGGTGTAAGTAGCAGCACCAGTTCCTGAAAGTGTTATGTTTCCTCCGATACAAACAGGTTGATCCAATCCGGCGCTAACCAGCGGAGGAATATTAACGGTCACCAGTACCTGGTCTGTCGATACACAACCTGCCGGACTTGTTCCGGTAACAACATAAGTCTGTGTACTTGACGGCGTAAAAGGAACAGCATTGGAAATTCCATTGCTCCAGCTGTAAGACGCAGCACCGGTTCCCTGTAGGGTCACACTTGTACCAGGACAGACTGCCTGGTTAGGACCTGCATTCACAACCGGAAGAGCATTTACGGTCACTGTAACCTGGTCGGTATTCACACATCCGCCTGCACCAGTTCCCGTTACCGTGTAAGTTGTAGTACCAGCAACAGGTGTAAAAGGAGAACCGTTTAGCACGCTATTGGACCATGAATAACCTGTTCCACCTGTACCTGAAAGCGTTACAAGACCTCCTTCACAGAGTGACTGATCCGGACCTGCATTGATAAGCGGCAATGGATTAACCGTTACTACTACCTGCCCTGTATTCTGACAACCGTTTCCATCTGTAGCGGTAACTGTATAGGTTGTTGTTGCAACGGGAGAAACAGAAATGGATGAGCCTGAAGCTGCACCCGGCGTCCAGGTGTAGTTGGCGATAGTTCCCGATCCACCTGTGGCATTTGCCTGGATCATTGCCGGTGTTCCCACACAAACAGCAACGGCATTGTTCGTCGTTACATTGATTCCTGAAGGCTGAGTGATTGTAACACTCACGTTATCCGAGCAGGAGTTTGCATCCGTTACCGTGATAATGTAAGTTCCTGCCGCAAGGTTGGAGAATGAACCTGACGGTTGTGTTGGTCCTGATCCAAGCTGGAAATTGTAAGGTCCGGGATTACCGGATCCCGTTACTGTAGCTGTACCATTCGTTTGTCCGGCGCAGGTAATATTGGTTTGTCCTGTGAGGTTTGCATTGAGGTTATTCACTGAAGTGATGGTAACCGGAAGAGAAGCCGTACATAAATTGGCGTCCTGTACGAGTACCGTATAGCTTCCGGCAGTTAGGGTTCCAAATGTTGATGAACCCTGCAACGACCCGCTATTGATAGAATACTGGTAGCTTCCCGATCCTCCTGCGGCAGTCACTCCAACAGAACCATTGGCTGCAAGACATGCTGCCGGTGTATTTGATGCCTGGGCAATCGTCAAAGCAGGTGGGTTTGTAAGTGTTACCACTTCGTTATCCGTACATCCTCCTCCATCTGTTACTACTATGGTATAAGTACCCGCTCCAAGGCTCGCAAATGTTCCTGCTGGCTGGCTGGCTCCCCCATTAATGGTAAATGTGTAATTTCCGTCACCACCGGTAGCGGAAGTAACGACCTGTCCGTTGGCCGAACCGTTACATGCAGGATTCGCCTGGCTCACTAAGTTCAAAGCTACGGCTCCTGTTGCAGGCACTGCAAGACTGAGCACCCCGCTGCAACCATTCACATCCTGAACATTTATCGTGTAGTTACCTACTGCAAGATTAGAAAAAGTCCCTCCCGGCTGGAATGTCGCTCCATTGTTGATAGAGTAAGTATATCCTCCGGCACCTCCCGATCCTGCAACCTGGAGCGATCCGTTCGATTGTCCGCACGAAGCTCCTGTAATGCTAACTTGTGTAAGGGAAGGCGCCGCGGCACTTGGATTCACCGTTACGTCGTCCTGTTCCACAATGACTGTTCCATCACAGCTGGTATAGGTTGCCCGGGCGGTATAAATTGTGGGAGCCGAGGGACAGACTGATGTCGTTGCCCCCGATGCAATGACCGTTCCTCCCTGGAGCCAGTCAACCGTATAGATCGGCGTTCCCGAAGGTGTGAATCTCCATGCTTCCGGAGTGGAAACTGTCCAGTTCGGTGTTGTATTTCTGTTCGGAGCTGTCATACCGGATGTGCCGGCCGGATTCTGAATCCCGAGAATGGCATGTCCGCTGTTCCATGAAGTACATAAAGGCTTGGCCTGAACATAGATATCAATCGCATTCGTAGTCTCATAAAGAACGATCATGGAAGTTGAGCGGTAAGTGCCTGAAGAGCAGCTTGACCCGAAGTGTGCCAGATTATCAAAGATAACTACAAAGATGCGGCAGGGAGCAGATCCGGTAACATACCATCTGATCGTTCCCGGATTCGGTCCTTTCGTAGGATCTACATCATGATACACTCCAAAAATGTCTCCGGCAGCGGTTAACGAAGTAGAAGGACAGCTTACGCTGAACGGCCATGGATTCGATCCCGCACCTGATGCCGGTCCTAATTTGATCGTACAGTTCGAGCCGATTTTACAGGTATTGTAAGTTACTCCGTAATAACAGAAGTTAAAAGGCAGGTTGATGATCGGACTGAACACGTCATCAGCTCCTACCGACACCGCTGTTCCTCCCGCCTGATTGTAAGGAAGTGGCGGAGTATGAGGGATTGCCCCTACGGTATAGCTTGTCGTCGCCCCCGCGTGAAAAGGAGTTGCTGTTAAGTTCGCACATGTCTGATTACAGGTAAGCGTTTGATCCGCGCCCGCATTGACATCCGGACAACCCGGAAATTGTGCAAACGCAGGTAAGCTAACAGTTGTACCCATCAGCAATAAGCTCAATTGAAGGATTTTTTTTCGGCGGTGAAAAGCATTTCTCAATGGAATTGCAGTTAATTCCACCTGTTTAGTAGTCCCGAAAGCCAGGAGCAGGAATGCTCTGATTGCAGTAGTAAATCTCATGTTACAGCAGTAATAGGGTCACTTGCACGATCGAATCTGATCCTGAAAGCGACGATAATTTAAACCTAAATTAATATATAAAATATACTTAACGCCTACTGGCGCTAAAAATCCGGAAAATTCCTTCATCGGGAGATGGACAAAACGGCATGATAGCATACCGAATCTATTTAATGATTTCCACAAAACCCTGACCTTTGTAAATGATTCCATCCATTCCTTCGGTTGTGTAAGTGTAAAAATAAGTTCCCTCAACAGCCGGGTTCCCGTTCATGGTACCATCCCATTTGTCAGTCAGACCGTTCAGCTCCGTTACTTTATTTCCCCAGCGATTTACGACCATCGTCTGCATGGAAACGACGTATTGTGCATCGACAAAAAAGAAATCGTTGATCCCGTCGCCATCCGGCGTGAAAACATTCGGCGCATTAATGATAGGCGGATCAAAAGGCACAACGATAATCGTCATCGACGCATCATCGGAGCAAATCCCGTTCGAGGCTGTTAAAATGACCTGGTAGGTTCCCGCCGAGCCGAATGTGCTCTGTCCCGAATCATTGATATTTGTCGAAGACTCGGTTTGACCGTTACCGTAATTCCACGTGTAGCTTGTCGAATTCTGGCTTTGATTGATAAACTCAACTGTTAATCCCGGATAACCTGACAGCGGATCAGTGGATGTTATACCTGCAACCGGTACAGGAACGACATTCACCGTAACCTGATCGGTATTCTGACACCCGTTTGCGTCTGTTCCCGTTACTGTATAAGTGGAGCTTCCGAGCACAGGAGAAAAAGGATCATCGTTTGTCACCCCGTTCGTCCAGGTATACGTTATTCCGCCGGAACCCGAAAGCGTCACCGGACTTCCCAGGCAGCTATTCTGATCTGCACCCGCATTGATCGCAGGAAGCGCATTTACGGTAACCGTAACCTGGTCGGTATTCTGACAGTTATTAGCATCCGTTCCTGTAACGGTGTAGGTCTGTGTTGTCGCAGGACTGAAGGCCACCCCATTCAGAACAGCGTTGTTCCAGGTATAAATGACCGCACCGGAACCCGCAAGTGTTACCGTTCCGCCTGTACAGACAGATTGGTCGGTTCCTGCATTAACCGGGGGCAGCGGATTTACAGTTACAAGAACCTGATCCGTATTCTGGCAGTTATTGGCATCTGTTCCGGTAACAGTATAGGTTTGCGTACCGGCTGGAACGAAAGCAGTCCCGTTATTCACACTATTGCTCCAGCTATAGGTAACAGCTCCTGCTCCTGATAATGTCACGCCTGATCCTGCGCAAACGGCCTGGTCTGTACCTGCATTGACCGCGGGAAGCGCGTTAACGGTGACAACAACCTGATCTGTATTCTGGCAGCCATTGGCAGTTCCGGTAACGGTATATGTTTGAGTTGCCGCCGGGGAAAATGAGCTTCCGTTGGTAACTCCGTTATTCCAGGTGTAGGTAGTTGCCCCGGTGCCTGTCAGAATTACGTTTCCACCCGCACAAACGGCCTGGTCGTTTCCTGCACCTACTACCGGAAGCGCATTCACCGTTACGTGAATGGTGTCTGTTGTTTCACAGGAATAGCGGTCGACAGAGATCACGCTAAAGTCCGAGCTGGAAGTCGGGGAAACCGGGTTGGAAGCTGTGACAACTCCATTGTTCCACGTATAATTGTAGGTTGGTGAACCAAAAAGCATGCTTACCACATTTAGATTGGCAGTACTTCCCGCACAGATAGTGATATCAGGACCTGTATTAACAACCGGGCACAGGTTTACTTCAATGATGGATTTCGCATTCGCCGTACTTGAAGAAAGGTCGTTCCACATTCCATCCGGGTAGATCTGAACGCAATCCTCGTCACCGGCGTTATTCGGTTCTCCGGGAGCCCAGTTCGTATAAACGACCGGGGCCTGATCGTACCATACAAAGGAGTTTTCGGTTGTTTCATCGTTAAATCCGATCCAGATCACACCTGTTTGTCCCAGGTCGGTGAGCGAGCTGATGATACAGTCGTTTTCTGCCTGGGATTGTATGGAAACGAGATTTGCCCCTAGTGTTTGCGCAAAGCTCTGAGCCGCACTTCCGGAAAGCGATTGAGGATTTACAAAGTACATGCTGCAGGCACCGACACAGCTCGTCATTTCCGTACAGCCGGCATTTACAAATGCAGTGCGGATAGCATCAATATCACAGCCGTTTGGATTGGCGGGATCAGTACATCCGACGGCATTATTTCCCGGATCGCACGGACAAAGATCGTCTACGTTAGCTACTCCGTCATTGTCCGTATCTACAGGCGTTGCCGTATTCGCAACGAGCAGCAACCCGTAAGGATTGCCGGTTCCGGTTCCGTTCGGTGAATTATACACACATACATCGACATAATTCGTACCCACCAGCCACGGTCCGTCGAGCGAAAAAGTAAGCTGCGAGCCTATCGCAAAACTTCCGCCGCTGATTCCTTCCGGAACGCCGTTGACGTAGACATTGCTGATCATGTTATCAACGTAGCCGTCAAAAGTGAGCACATAGTTGCCGGCAGCTGTAACACTGAAGCCATTGCAATCGGGCGGAAGATCGAGTGTCAGTCTGAAAAAGCGGTATCCGTCGCTGATATTGTTGGCACAATCGGCATCAGGGCCTGTTATCCAGTTTCCATTGTTCTGTGGCGGCGGAAGCGTCGATGCATCCACCCATGCTCCGGGCGCACAATTGGCATTGATGAGCGCAGGAGAATAATTCAGTCCCATCGGATTCGGCTCTACCGCATACCAGAACTGGGAAACCTGCCAGACAGGATCGAACGTTCCCTGGGCACCTTGGCCGGTCGATAAAGTAATCGGATTCGGAAATGTTTGTGAGAAAGAAGTGAGACTTCCCAGTAAATAGAAAACGAGCAAGTAGTACGCATGTTTTTTCATGGTATCGCAGTAGTAAATTGACAGTAGTGTATTCTTTCTAACCAACTGAACGTAAGGATTCAATTTAAGGTTGCACGCAAATTACAAAAAAGTCGGCGGGCATACTATTTTATTTTTAAAATCCGACAGATATCATTAGCAGCCCTAAATGAGCAGATTAGCAATCCCAGTGAAAGTTCTCGTATTTAAACCTTTTTTTTCTTTGCACCTATACCATAAAAGTGGTATTTTTGCGAGGTGAATTGCTGTCTATTTAAAATTAATCTAAATAAACACCAAACTAACAGTTATGATTACAGTAACGGAACAAGCTAAAAAGCAAGCCATTCGACTCATGGAGGACGAAGGCAAAGACGGATTCTTCATTCGTGTAGGAGTCCAGGGCGGCGGATGTTCAGGATTGATGTACCAGCTGACATTCGATAATGAGGACCGCGCCGACGATAAAGTTTTCAACGACAACGGCATCAAGGTCGTAGTAGATAAAAAGAGCTTCTTATACCTGATCGGTACAACACTTGATTTCTCAGGCGGCCTGAACGGTAAAGGATTTATTTTCACCAATCCGAATGCAGGAAGAACATGCGGATGCGGCGAATCGTTTTCCGTATAAGCCTACGGAAATCATACAATTGAAATTTCATCCATGAATTATACTGAGAACGACTTAGCAAAGGATCTTGAAAACTCGGAATACAAATTCGGCTTTACGACCGATATTGAGTCGGATAAGATACCCGCTGGTCTGAGTGAAGACGTTATCCGTTTTATTTCAGCCAAGAAAGAAGAGCCGGAGTGGCTGCTTGAATACAGGCTGAAAGCATTCAGGATCTGGTCGGAAATGAAAGAGCCGAAATGGGCGCATGTTCATTACGAAAAACCCGATTTTCAATCCATTTCCTATTATTCGGCTCCCAAACAAACGAAGAAATACGAAAGCTGGGACGATGTCGATCCGGAAATGAAGGAAACGATGAAGAAACTGGGCATCTCTATGGAAGAGCAGCAGCGCTTAACGGGTGTTGCGGTCGATTTCGTAATGGATTCCGTTTCTGTTGCCACTTCTTTTAAATCCAAGCTGATGGAGCTGGGCATTATTTTCTGCTCGTTCTCAGAAGCCGTTCAGAACCATCCCGAGCTGGTAAAACAGCACATGGGAAGCGTGGTTCCCACAACCGACAATTTCTATGCGGCACTGAACAGCGCGGTATTTACCGATGGCTCGTTCTGCTACATTCCGAAAGGCGTTCGCTGCCCGATGGAGCTGTCGACCTACTTCAGGATCAACGAAGCCAACACGGGACAATTCGAGCGCACGCTTGTTGTTGCCGATGAAGGATCTTACGTTTCTTACCTCGAAGGATGTACGGCCCCGATGCGCGACGAAAATCAGCTGCACGCAGCAGTTGTTGAGCTCGTTGCTCTGAAAGATGCCGAGATCAAGTATTCGACCGTTCAGAACTGGTACCCGGGCGACAAAGACGGAAAAGGCGGGATTTTCAACTTCGTTACCAAGCGCGGAATTTGTGAAACGAATGCAAAAATCTCCTGGACACAGGTTGAAACAGGTTCTGCCGTTACGTGGAAATATCCTTCCTGTATCCTGAAAGGCGATAATTCGGTTGGCGAATTCTATTCCGTAGCAGTCACCAACAATTACCAGCAGGCCGATACGGGAACCAAAATGATCCACCTCGGGAAAAACACGAAGAGCACGATCATTTCCAAAGGAATTTCAGCGGGAAGATCTCAGAATTCTTACCGCGGACTCGTTCAGATCCACAAAAACGCTCACAACGCCAGGAATTTCTCCCAATGCGATTCCCTGCTGATGACCGACGAATGCGGAGCTCACACTTTCCCTTATATAGAATGCAAAAATTCATCTGCGAAGATCGAACACGAAGCAACGACCTCTAAAATCGGGGAAGATCAGATCTTCTACTGCAATCAGCGCGGAATCAGTACGGAAAAAGCGATCAGCCTGATCGTGAACGGTTATTGCAAAGACGTACTGAACCAGTTGCCGATGGAATTCGCAGTGGAAGCACAAAAATTACTGGCCATCAGCCTCGAAGGGTCGGTCGGATAACAAAAATGATAACGCAGCTTTGGCTCCGATTATAGAACAGAATATGCTTAAGATAACAAATTTACACGCGTCGATCGACGGAAAAGAAATCCTCAAAGGATTGAACCTGGAGGTAAAAGCCGGAGAAGTACACGCTATCATGGGGCCGAACGGCGCCGGAAAAAGTACCCTGGCCTCCATCCTCGCCGGCCGTGAAGAATACGAGGTAACCGAAGGTTCCGTTGATTTCGACGGTCGGGACCTGCTTGATCTTGCTACCGAAGACCGTGCACGTGAAGGCTTATTCCTTGCGTTCCAGTACCCGGTAGAGATCCCGGGAGTTTCCAATGTGAATTTCCTTCGTACCGCTCTGAACGAGATCCGAGAATACCGTGGAGAAGAACAGATCTCTGCGAAAGATTTCATGGCGCTTGTTCGCGAAAAATCCGCCATTGTTGAGCTGGATGCCAAGCTGGCTTCCCGTTCGGTGAACGAAGGGTTCTCGGGAGGTGAGAAAAAACGCAATGAGATTTTCCAGATGGCCATGCTCAATCCGAAGCTGGCTATTCTCGACGAAACAGATTCAGGCCTGGATATCGATGCTTTGCGAATCGTTGCCAACGGTGTCAATACATTGAAATCAGAAGAGAACGCAACAATCGTTATTACGCACTATCAGCGTTTGCTCGACTACATCGTTCCCGATTTCGTTCACGTATTGTTCGACGGCAAGATCGTAAAATCCGGACCGAAAGAACTGGCCCTGGAGCTGGAAGAAAAAGGATACGACTGGATCAAGGCCGAACATCAACTTTAATTACAAAAGATGAGCTTAGAAACTATGGAGCAACCGGTAATTGAAGCAGCATCAACCGTAAACTGGAAACTGGACGGCACTTTTCTGCTGTCCGAAGATCTGCGTAAACGCGCTTTAGCTGTTCTTGCTGCGACTCCATTTCCTACAACACGTGCGGAAGCATGGAAATATACCCGCGTTACAAAGATCAAAAACGGTCGTTTCGATGTGAAAGCCGATGCTATCGCGACTAAAAACCACCGTATTTCCGAAAATTCAGCAGCCCTTGTTTTTGTAAACGGACATTTTTCCGCTGAGCTTTCCGATCGCTCTTATCCTGACGGAGTCAAGATACTTGCTCTTTCCCAGATGGACGAAGCAGAGCTTTCTGTCCTGGGAAATAATCTGAAGATCGAAGGCGAAGTTTTTAACGCTTTCAATACTGCTTACGCAACTGATGGAGTGTATATTCACATCTCGGCAAAAATGCAGACCGAACAACCGATTGAGCTCATTTATATTTCGACAGGAGAAAATACGCTGTCGAATGTGCGGAATATCATTATTTCCGAAGCTTTTTCAAAAGCGCATGTGATTCAGCATTTTGTTTCTGAAAACGCTGCGAACTGCTTCACAAATGTCGTTTCCGAAATTTCAGTTGCTCAGAATGCTTTCCTGGCAATTGATAAATTACAACAGGAAGACGACAGTGTTTTTCACATTTCGACGGAAGAGGTAAACCAGGCGAAAGATTCCAATTTTACGATCAATACCATCACCCTGAACGGAGGCCTGGTCCGGAATAACCTGAACATCGCTGTAGACGGACAAAACTGTGAAACGCATCTCAACGGAGCCTATATCCTGAAAGGAAATCAGCATGTGGACAATCACACGATTGTCGACCACCTGATGCCGAATTGTGAATCCAACGAATTGTACAAAGGAGTGATCGACGGAAATGCAACAGCGGTTTTCAACGGAAAAGTATTCGTTCGGAAAGATGCTCAGAAGATCAATGCCTTCCAGTCAAACGGAAACGTTCTTCTCAGCGACGATGCATCCGTGAATTCCAAACCGGAGCTTGAGATCTACGCCGACGACGTTAAATGTTCGCACGGATCAACAACCGGTCAGCTGGACGAAGAAGCCGTATTTTACCTCCGTGCCCGTGGAATCGGTGAAAAAGCTGCGCGTCAGCTGATGATCGGAGCATTCATCGGCGATGTGCTGGATAAAATCAAACACGAAGACGTTCTTAACAAGATCAATCAGACCTTATCCGAGCGGTTCAGCTGGGAAAGATAATAGCGGTTTATACCGAACAGAGAAAATCCCGGATTCGTCTGGGATTTTTCGATTTAAGGCAAAATTCGAGGACCTATTTACGATCATAAATTCGCTATTTCGTAAATTCGTAATTTTTCGAAGAACCCCGTAAACAAAGAGTTCTAACGCTTACATTAGCAAATTCCCGCATTTCACAGTACCTTTGCCTCATGGAAGAAGAACGTCTCGATAAAATTATGCTTCAGCGCGGATTGGTAACATCGCGAACACGTGGTGAAGAAATCATCCGCAAAGGCGATGTACTGGTCAACGGCAAAATGCTCGACAAACCGGGTAAAAAGATCGCTATCGATTCGACCATAGAATTACTTTCACATGAGCTTGAGTGGGTTTCCCGCGGCGCATTAAAACTTGTTGCTGCACTGGAAGAATGGCCTATTGATGTTTCAGGAAAAAAATGGATGGACATTGGCGCTTCGACCGGCGGATTTACTGAAGTTCTCCTGTCAAAAGGTGCGGAGCATGTAACCTGTATCGATGTCGGAACAGGTCAGTTAAACCCGAAGCTCCTTACAAATGCCCAGATAACGAATTTCGAAAAGACGAATGTCCGGGAGCTGACGACCCATCATTTTCCCGAGCCGGTTGATGGAGCGGTTATCGATGTTTCCTTCATTTCCCTGGAAAAAGTAATGCCTTTCCTGGTTCCTTATCTGAAATCCGGCGCCGAGATCATTGCTTTGATCAAACCGCAATTCGAAGTTGGAAAAGGAAACGTGGATAAACACGGAATTGTCAAAAACACGCTGATCTATCCCGAAGTCATCGCCAACGTTTCAAAAGCTGCGGAAAATACCAATCTCAGCGTTCGCACAACGATCGACTCCCCTATCAAAGGCGGAGACGGAAATCGCGAATTCCTGATGTGGCTCACCAAGCAGTAAGCCTTCTTTTCTTAAGGTTTTTTCCTTCCTGAAGTAACAACAGGCTTTCTTTCATCCGGCACAGGTTCTGCAACCGGAGAAGGAATTACCTGTGGTCTGGAAATCCGTTTCTGAGACGTTACAAAAGTGCTGTCACCTGCCGGTGCTTCTTCAGTTAACTGTTGAACAGGCTGTGGCCGGGCACTTTTAGCAGTATTTGCCTGCTGACCGTAGCCGAAAGCTGAAAAACACAGAACTACGATAATTGAGCTAATGACTTTCATAGTTCTTAATTTAAGATCAGTAGTGTTAATTCACCCGGATTCACATCCGCGGCCGCGTTACCTCCGATTGAAACAGGTGTATTACCTCCCCATCTTGCAGTTCTGAGATCGATTGTATGAGTTCCTGCCGGGAGAGAGATCATCGTATTAATAGTACAGGTATTCATACTGTTAGATACGGAAGAATTGACTACAGAAAAGCGATTCCATCCTCCTTGTGCCAAAACGCCGCCATTCACATAAAGGATCATATCAATAATGGAATATTGACCGGATGTCAGGTTAGTATTTAATCCACCAATTGACGCCCATACAATAACCGTTGCAGGAGCAGTAAGTGTAAATGTCTGCGTTAAGCCAGGCTGAAGCGTGGCCACGGGGCTTGTCACGTTCGCTCTGCCTGCGCTGCCGTAAACATGGTAACGATCGACAACTCCTGGAATTCCTTGCGGTCCCTGCGGACCAGTTGCACCTGGAGTTCCTGCAGCACCAGCTGCTCCGGCAGGACCAGCCGGACCTGTTGCTCCAATTGGCCCTTGAGGACCTGCTGCACCTGGCGTTCCCGGCGTACCTGCTGCACCCGCGGGGCCAGCCGGACCTGTTGCTCCGATTGCACCTGCGGGACCCTGTGGACCAATCGCCCCCGGAGCTCCTGCCGGACCGGCCGGACCTTGAGGACCAGCGGGACCTGTTGCTCCAACGGCTCCAGCCGAACAGAGATTCTGCCACGTAGCGCTGGTTGTTTCGTAAAAGAAGAAACAATCGACTGTAATATCGTAAACCATTAAGCCTTCCGTCGGTGAAACGATCGCGAGACGCTGAGCACTGGTCATTCGCGGAACCAAAACCCCTTGCGAGGTAGACTGCATCTCCAGAACCGCATTCGGATTGGGAGTAGTAGTACCGATTCCAACGTTATTTTGTGCCAGCATAGTTCCTGCGCTCAGGATACTTATTGCAGATAAAATGAGTGTAAGCTTATTCATGTCTTATTTAATTAATGTCACCATTCCCTGGTATTCATATTCTTTTGATGCCGAAGATGCCTTGAGTGTATAGAAATAAACCCCTTCGTCGCATTCATTTCCGTTCGATTTCCCATCCCAGTGTAAAGATGGATTGTCCGATTTGAACACTTCATTTCCCCATCGGTTCACGATATAAAGCGAATACGTTTTCAATCCTCCGGAAGTCACCGTAAAGAAATCGTTGATTCCATCGCTATTCGGAGAGAATACGTTAGGCACCACAACTTTTTCATCCACCGTTACGAGCTGGGTTGTCGTTGCCGAACATCCGCCTGCATTCGAAACAGCCAGTATAACCGTATAAATTCCGCCGCCATTGTACTGATGAACAGGATTTTCATTCGCCGAAGTGTTTCCATCGCCAAAAGACCAGTCCCACAAAGTCGCGCCCGGAGAATTATCCGAGAACTCAAAGCCATTTGCTCCGTCCACATAGCTGAACTGTGCTACAGGCTGAGGAAAAACAGAAGGCTGGCAGCTGTCGGGAAGTGAGTTACAACCATTGGCTCCTGTAGCAATTGCATACACATATCCCGTACCTGTCGTCCAGGAAGCTTCGATAGCATCAGTTCCCTGACCGCTTGTGATTGTTCCGTTTCCGGGAACCGTCCATTGATAAGTTGTTGAGTTGCCTGTTAAAGTAAATTCATTGCCTGTTGAATTCTCGCAGATCACAGGACAGGAAATAACAGGAGGTTCCGGTCTGATATTCGATAAAATATAGGGATGTCCCGGATTTGCAAAAGCCCAGGCGGTGCGCATTCTCGTTTCGAAAACGCCGGCGGTTCCGGGAATGTTAGCGGCTATGTCATTCCATTGTGCGTTAGCCGTACGCCAGTGAGCTATTCCTGACCACGAACCATCCGAAGCAGTTACGTAATACAGGCGAATATCGGCAGGAGCAGTTCCGGAAGTCCGCTCTATCGAGTGAAAGAACAAGGGATTTTCCGTACACATGCTTCCGTCGGTTACAGAACGGTCGAAACCGGCAGCCGTAGCATCCTGGTTATTCATTCGGGCCGTATAAACGGCAGCAGTTGCGTTGTTCGGAATAATGTTCACAGGCCGGTATCTGGGCGTTCCGGCACTCGAGCCTGTCGGATACAGATAAGCAGAAGTGGAGTTCGTCTCCCGCGACAAAACTCCGGGTGACAGACTGCTCACAAATCCTTCCGATCCGGGAACAGCTGTTGTTGTAAGTGCAGCCGGTGAAGGATTCAGCACGAAAAATGAATTGGTCTGTGTTTCCAGCTCCCGGTCATTGATCTCAAGATTTCCGGCTATTCCGGTGAATGCATTAACCAGCTGAAGCGTTTTTTTGCGGTTGGTCCCGGATCCTGTTCCGGTTAGCTTCAGGTTATTAAATGTTGTAACAGTCGAATTGGTGCTCGTAATAAACTGCTGGGTATTGCCAAACAATTCTACCGTACTGGCACCGCTATTGAATGCAGCATCGTTGATCCAATCCTGTTCTACACGATATCCTCCGTTTCCTGAAACCGCAGAAGCAGATCCATTTACAAAAGTTCCTGCGAGCGGAAAAGTACTGTTCTTGGAAACGACGATTATGCCATTATTGGCAAGGGAAGAGCTGTTAGTAAGGCTTAGTCCGCCATTCACTTGTAAAGTAGCTCCGGCAACAGTTATTACCGCGCCGTTCGACGTCATGATCTGACAGAAACTTCCTCCCGAAAGAAACAATACGAAAGAAAAAAGCAGAGTTTTCAGTAGCATGCTAGTAATAAGTAAGTTGAATATAGTAATAATCCGTTCAAAGAACGAGAAAATAACTCATTAAGTTGCACCTGGGTGTTATAAAAAATTTGATTTCGGTCGATTTTTGTTTTTTATCGGGATCCTAAGCCGGTTCTCAGGCACAAAAAAAAAGAGGAGTTTCCTCCTCTTTTCTCTTTTGAACCACTAGCGTCAGTTACACTAATGAAAACCATCGTCTTAAAATGTAGTAATTTTTTCTCCTTTAATCTTACCCTGATGGAGAGACGATGTTACCTAACTTATTGAACCCAAAATTTATCTTCTGTGCCTTTTCGGCAGATAGTCTTGTTACCATTCTATTGATACGCTCATTGCGCGATGGTTGGAATCAAAATGAAAATTTTGTCTGGAATCGGATTCCATGTAAGTTTTCAAAGGATTGACTCGGCCCGCTCAGATTCGGAATCCACTGATACTGAGCGCCAACAGAAATATGCTTGCCGGAAACCGGGAATGAAATAATTTTAAAATCGATACCGGCTGTTGCACCCAGCTCAATCGTTCTGAAGCTGTAAACCTTCGTTACTTTGCTCTGGTTCGATTCCAGGCCGTTCAGCACTTTCGAGAAAAGCAATCCGCCATATAGAGTCAGTCTCCTGTAACTGTAGCCGATAGAGCTCGAGAGCTGCAACGTATTGATGTGCTGCTGTGTTGTTGCATAGCGTCCGTTAATGTATTTTCCCGCATCCTGCGAATACTGGCTGATACCAAGTGCGTGGATGAGTTGAACAGATTTCACACGGTGGCGGAAACTGAGATCGGCAGCAACTCCGAATTTCGGTAAAGTCGAAGTGAAATTAGACTGATTCATTTCCTGTAGAATAGACAATTGAGTTCCGATCTGTATAGTCCACGGATAACTGCGCTGCTTCTGCGTATAAGCTCTTACCGAAAGCGTATAAAGATCATCCCGCAGGTACTTCCTGTTCAACGGATCAACCGACGACTCTTCATCCGCAACAACCAGTTCAGCTGGCGTACTGTCACTGATACCCTCAACCGGGATCACGCTCAAAGAAGGATCGTTCTGGACGAGTACACTACCGGGATCATTATTAACTTCCGGGTGATCGGTAACCAGTTGTTGCTGTGGAGTATCATGACCTCTTAAACCAGCCTGAGACTGATTTTCAGCACCATTTGTTTCCCGGATCGGGGTTTCGTTTATTCCAGTAGTAGTATTCGAAACGATCTCAGCAGACGAAGACGATACAAAACCGTTTAAAGGCTCATTAACCGGCGCATCTTTCAGGCCGCTCACAGCAAACAGCATCGCAACTGTTGCTGCGATCAGTTTCACGAAAGGGATCCTGGTAGCAACCGGCAGATCGAGCGTAGAGTTCAGACCTGTCCAGACCTGCTCTATCGACAAAGCATCATTCAGTTTCGGCCAGCCATCTGCAGCCGGCTGCGGATTCCAGGAAGCATGAGCCTGACTGAGCCAGGTATCTTTTGCGTGCTCTTCGAGCAGGATAGACTGATCAATACGGTTCCAGACACTTTCAACGGAAAGCGATTCATCAAGGCTGCTCCAGTCATCGGAAGGCTCGCCGGCGTCCCAGTCTTCGAAAGCAGCTGCCAGCGGATCAGTGCCGGAAGCAGCAAGCGATTGATCCAGCTTTGACCATTTATCCGCAGGAATTTCAGCATCCCAGTGCTGGAAAGCATCATTCAGCCAGTCGTCCTGGTCCTCCGGAGTATGGATACGGTCCTCACTCATGCTATCAGCTTTTGTTTGAGCACCGTGCGGGCATAATTCAATTGTGATTTGGAGGTCCCGACACTGATCTCAAGCTCTTCGGCTATTTCAGCATGCGACCAGCCTTCCAGGGCGTAAAGCTTCAGTACAAGTCCTGCTTTTGCGGGAAGCCTGTTGATCTCTTCCAGGATAGCGGCAAAGGGAACGGTCTTGTCCATTTCCAGCTCTGTTTCTTCCATAACCGGAATTTCCGCAAGCTGGGTGAATGTTTTTCGTTTTCTAAGTTCCTGCAGGCAGCAGTTTACAGTTACCCGGCGAAGCCATCCTTCGAAGGCGCCGGAAAAATGATACGATCCGATGTTTTTATAAATGTGCATGAATGCGTCGTGCAGCATATCTTCCGCATCCTGCGTATCGGCACCGTAAAGCTTGCAAACCTTGAAAAGCTCTTTCGAAAATTTACGGTAAAGCTTTTCCTGTGCGCCCCGTTCCCAGTTCACACATCCTTCGATAATATGACGATTCTCATCGCTCATCTTACTCGACAATAAGTTTTAAAGCTGCCTGGATATCGTGATTGATCTGGGAGAAAAAGGCGTGATTGTTATTATCCCTGATGATGATCGTCGGAACACCGTCTTCATTCGTAACGGAGATCTGGTTCCACTGCTCCTCGCTGATATTCCCCAGCAATTTCTGGATATCAACTCCAAGGACAACGTTGTAATCTTCTTTCTTCTTCAAAGAGAACGTGCCCTCCGCCAGGAAAGCAAGATCCTGGGCAATATTCCATTCTATTCTCAGTGGAATGATATTGGATCCTGTAGTGTATTCGCCGTAAAGCGCCAGGCAGGGCTTGGAATCATCATCAACGCCAAGCGTAACTTTGAATTCTTTGTATTCTCCAACGGGAACGTCCATGCTCAGTCCAAGATTTCCGCCGGTGCTGAACGAGATCTTTTCGTCGTAACCGATCGCCTGGTCGATTTCCACATCCGGTCCTTTTTCGCGAACGCCATGCACATTGAGATGGTCGAGGTAGAAATACCCGCCGGTAATCTTCGCTTTGGAATTGATCGAATTCTGATTAAAAAAATTCCAGTGAAAAGTAAGGTAAACAGGTTGCTTAAGCTTGTATTTCTCACAAGAGGAAGACGAGATACTTACTAATAGAACCAGTACTATGAACAAACGCATTTTCACTATTTTAAACTATGATACCACACAAAGATAAAGGTTGTAAATTAAATCATTTAGAATGATTGTAAATAAGCAAATTCTTATCTTTGTACCCATGACTGATTCAACAAAACGCAAATTCAGCGTAAGGGATATACGACAGGATTTTCCTGCACTACGGCAACAGATCTACGGGAAGAACCTGATTTATTTCGATAACGGGGCTACTTCACAAAAGCCGCAGCTCGTGCTCGATGCCATCAATCAGTATTACAGCAAGAACAACGCAAATATTCACCGGGGAGTCCATTTATTGAGTCAGCAGGCGACCTCGGGCTACGAAGCTTCGCGCAAGTACATTCAGAACTTCCTCAACGCAGCCAAACCGGAAGAGATCATTTTCACCAAAGGAACAACAGACGGGATCAACCTCGTGGCTTATTCTTTCGGGGAATTGCTCCGGAAAGGCGATGAGATCGTTATCTCGGCCATGGAGCACCATTCCAATATCGTTCCGTGGCAGATGCTTTGCGAGCGAAAAGGATTAATTCTGAAAGTGATCCCGATCAACAGCCGGGGCGAGCTGAAAATGGATGTTTACGAGGAATTGCTTTCGTCAAAAACGAAGCTGGTTGCCGTTACTCATATTTCAAACACGCTCGGAACCATCAATCCGGTGAAAGAGCTCATTTCAAAAGCGCATGCAGTTGGAGCGAAAGTGCTCATCGACGGTGCGCAGAGCATTCAGCATACAACTATAGACGTTCAGGATCTCAACTGCGATTTCTTCGTTTTCTCCGGCCACAAGGTTTTCGGGCCTACCGGGATCGGTGTGCTCTACGGAAAAGAAGCGCTGCTCGATAAGATGCCTCCTTACCAGGGCGGCGGGGATATGATCTCCAAAGTAACGTTTGAGCGCACGACTTACAACGAATTGCCCTTCAAGTTCGAAGCCGGTACTCCGCATATCGCAGGAGGAATCTGCCTCGGAACCGCACTTCAGTACCTCGACCAGTTCCACATAGCGGATATCGAAAATTACGAGCGCGACCTGGCCGATTATGCACAGGACCTGCTGTCGACTTTCGAAGACGTAAAAATCATCGGAACAGCAAAAAACAAAACAAGCGTCGTTTCCTTCGTCGTGGATAAAATTCACCCGTTCGACGTAGGAACACTGCTCGACAAACAGGGAATTGCCGTTCGTACAGGTCACCATTGTACACAGCCGCTGATGGATATTTTCCAGATCCCGGGAACGATTCGCGCCTCCTTCGCATTTTACAACACACGCGAAGAAGTAGATATATTTATAGCAGCGGTAGAAAAAAGCATCACGATGCTCCGTTAACAGCCAGATCATGACATTAGAAGCAAAACAGCAGGAAATCATTGACGAGTTCGCCTTATTCGACGACTGGATGCAGAAGTACGAATACATCATCGACCTCGGAAAAGACCTGCCACTGATCGCAGAAGAAAAGAAAACAGAAGACCGCCTGATCGAAGGCTGCCAGTCGCGCGTGTGGCTGGACGCCGTGATCCAAGACGATAAAATGCAGTTAACGGCAGATTCCGACGCTATCATTACCAAAGGGATCATCGGCCTGCTCATTCGTGTTCTGAACGGCGAATCACCCGAGAACATTGCCAAATCAGATCTTCATTTCATAGGCGATATCGGCCTGGAAGAACACCTTTCTCCTACACGTGCCAACGGATTGTTGAGCATGGTCAAAAAAATCAAACTACTGGCCATTTCGGCTTTAGCAAACTAGTATGGAAAATTTAGAAGACAAAATAGTAGACATCCTCAAAACGATCTTCGATCCGGAAATCCCCGTTGATATTTACGAGCTGGGCCTCATCTACGAAGTAAAGATCAGCAAAGAAGGCCATGTGGATATCGACATGACGCTCACATCGCCGAATTGCCCGGTAGCAGAATCGCTTCCCAAAGATGTGAAAGACAAAGTAGAATCTGTAGAAGGCGTTTCTTCGGCAGACGTTCACATTGTTTTCGATCCGCCATGGGATAAAGACATGATGAGCGAAGAAGCCAAGCTGGAACTGGGATTCCTGTAAATTATCAACGCAGGAATTAGCAATTATCAATGCAGACCACTTGATAATTGTTCAATCAATAATTCATAATTGACATGAAAAGAGTAGTGATTACAGGAATGGGCGCGCTCACTCCTATCGGAAATACAGTAGAAGAATTCTGGAATAATATGATCGAAGGCAAAAGCGGCGCCGGTCCGATTACCAAATTCGATACATCGAAATTTAAGACAACATTTGCCTGCGAGCTCAAAGACTACGATCCGAAAGCACATTTCGACGTTAAAGAAATCCGCAAATACGACTTATTTTCCCAGTACGCCCTGGTTGCAGTTGCCCAGGCAGTTGAAGACGGAGGAATTGACTTCGAACAGCTGAACCGCGACCGTATCGGGGTGATCTGGGGCTCCGGCAACGGGGGAATACAGACTTTTGAAGATCAGATGGTGGAATTCTCTGCCGGCGACGGAACGCCGCGCTTTACACCTTTCTTTATACCAAGAATCCTGGTCGATATCGCCTCCGGGATCATTTCCATTAAATACGGATTGCGCGGCATCAACTTCTGTCCCGTATCGGCCTGCGCCACTTCCAACACGGCCATCATTGAAGCTTTCAATTACATCCGCTGGGGAAAAGCGAATATGATCATCACCGGTGGATCGGAAGCCGCCATTACCCAATCGGCTATCGGTGGATTCTCTTCCGCACAGGCCCTATCGAAACGCAACGACGATTTCGCACATGCTTCACGACCGTTCGATACAGACCGTGACGGTTTCGTAATGGGCGAAGGTGCCGGCGCTTTGGTAGTCGAAGAGCTGGAACATGCCCTTGCACGCGGAGCAAAGATCTACGGCGAGATCGTTGGCGGCGGCATGGCTGCAGATGCCTATCATTTAACGGGAACGCATCCCGAAGGTGACGGAGCCGTTCTCGGAATGGAAGAAGCCATGCGCGAAGCAGGAATTCAGCCGGAAGACATCGATTACATCAACATGCACGCCACGTCGACCCCACAAGGTGACAGAAGCGAGCTGATAGCTGCACAACGCGTCTTCGGTGAGCGCCAGTCACTCAGTATTTCCGGAACGAAATCCATTACGGGCCACCTGCTGGGGGCTGCCGGAGCTATTGAAGCAATTGCCTGTGTAAAAGCGCTCCAGACAGGAATTGTTCCTCCGACAATCAATACGGAGAACATCGAGCCTGAATTCGCGCACCTGTTTGATTTCCCGCTGAATAAAGGCGTCAAAAAGGACATGACTTACGCGATGAGCAATACATTCGGCTTCGGCGGACACATTGCTTCGGTAGTGATGAAGAAATGGGAAGAGTAATGACCTTGCAATTCTATAATAATAGCTGGAAGAATAGCCCTGTTAATCAGTGATTGGCTGATTAACAGGGCCTCAGCAAAGCAGGCATAAACAATACGAATAGCAATTTTCCGCAATAATGTGACAAAAAAGTGTTAGTATTGTAATACGCGCTTTATCACCATAATCTCAGCCGAAACGACCGTTTACGGATGGTCTGCTTTCGGATACCCTGGTCAAAAGCGATGAATGAAGGAAGATCTGCCTTCGGACCAACAATCAAACACGATACCCCGGTGTTACTCCGATGAAACCCCGATGTTACTCCGGTGTTACTCCGATGCATCCTTACGTCAACCCTGTGGAACACTGCTGTATCCCTGCCGGATACCCCGTACCACACCTATGCCATAGGTACAGGAAAGTAATACTTCAGTTAAGCATGCTTAAGTACGGCTCCATGCCCGAATCTCACTGAGCCTTCAGCGACTTTCTCCAGGCATCCAGTGTGAGCCGGTCACCCGTAACAGGATCGCTCACAGTGATGGCTTTCGATAAATGATCTACGAAGAAAACGTGGTACGTCTCAAATCGTTCGTCATTGCTGTAGCCAACGCTGACCATCGATTCGGAGCCTCTTCCCCCGGCATCGTCAACCATGATAGCCACCCCGCTTTCGTGGTTGCTGAGCGAATCGATGTAACGGTCGGCCTCTTTAACTTCGGGAAGCGAGAAGATCGTATCCGATAAAAAATCCTCGTAAGCCGGTTCGGCAGGAGTTACAGTAGCAGAAGTGATTCCTTTTGGCTTGTAATGCGTTTTTGTTTTTCCAGGCTTGGAAACAGGTGTTTCACCGCAGGAGAACAGGATCAGTAAGGGAAGTATAAGAAGGCTGAGTTGCTTGATCGAAGACATGAAAATGATTTATCAGCCGCGAAGTTAGCAGTTTTCAGAACATCCCGAAGTAGCAAACACCGTTTCTCCAGTAAATGGCCGGGAACGGAAGCTTGATCGCATTCAATGGCTGCAGCAGCTTTTTTACCCACACGCGGCGGATCGGAAGTTGTGACCAGTCGAGATCCAGCGAAAGCGCAAATTCCGACTTCGCTTTGTAGGTAAAGCCGTTGATCGTATACTCGTTGCTGCTTCCGTGAAGCATTTCGTTGGCACTGTAACCGACCGATAATTGCAGCCAGCCCGGGAAGTAAAATTTATCCTGTAAAAACATTCCGGGAGAAGCGCTGATCCAGTAGCTCTGGGCATTGTAGTCTTTCAGGAACTTTTCAGGGAAATTCGAACCGAGCACATCCGGTCTTAAGGCAGGATAAGGCGACGGCTTGTAGCTGAATTTCAATCGGAACCGCTGATCTCCCCACGTCGTCTGCTGGGCGATGAACAATCCCGTACCCAGTGTGTTTGCTCCAAGATCGGCTACTGAAAACCCCCATTCGGAGCTGAAACCGTCGAGCACTTCTATCGATAAGAAATACCCCCAGCTGATTCCCCCCGCAAGCCATGCCGCTTTTTTCCTCGGAACTCCGGCCCATGACCAGCCAAAATATTCAATGCTTGCAAGCTTATAGGAAGCAAACGCGTGACCGAGCTTATCCATCCCGCGCCAGTTGCCGGCATCGTTGAAGGTGTGAAAAGAAGATTTCGGATAATCCTTGTACCAGATCTCGTTGAGAAGAACCGTGCTTCCTCCCAGAATGGCGGCATTGCCTGCCCCCAGTAGGATCTGCCGTTTTTTGTAGACAGTATCTTTCTGCGACCATAAGGAAACCGCGCAAAGAAGAAAACTGACAAGAAGAACTATTCTCACTGAACGAAAGTACGCAGAAAATCGAAGAAGGAATTTAAGCTGCTCGTTTCTTGTGTTTTATTTGCGAAACTCGATCTCGAAATTCACATCTACCACATTTCCGAGTGAAGCATCCGGCTGCATGCCGAATTTCGTACGGTCGAGAGAAGATTTCCCGATCATGACCAGGTATTGTTTTCCTTTCTCCATTCCGTTGGCTGCGAACTTGATTTCCAGGTTAACAGGCTGTTTAACGCCCATCATGGTAAACTCTCCGGTCACGAAATAACGGTCATTCTCTTTCTTAATGCTTTTCGAAGCATACTTCATATCGGGGAATTTGGCCGTATTCAGGAAATCTGCGCTGTGCAAATGCTCATCACGTCCGTCGTCAAATGTATTTAGTGCTGTCGAAGGCATTTTCAGATCGATTTTCACTGGTTCACCGTTGGCATCCAGCTTCAGCGTTACATCAAACTTGTCAAAGATCCCTGTAGTAACGCCACCTTCCGGTCCGAGCTTGAAAGAAAGCGTTGAGCCTTCGATCTCACTTTTCCAGGTTCCTTCCTGGTCTGATTTCAGGGCAATGGCCGTTACTTCCATCGGATCCGGCTTTGCTTCAGGTGTAGCAGCAGTCGTTGTTGTCTCCTCTTTCCCGGCTAAGCGCGATTTCTTTTCCGGCAGCTCAACAGGAGCAAACTGGGTCAGGATAAAAGCGGAAAGTCCGATCAGCAATGCCTGGAACGGAACTGCCTGTGCTGCATTTTTCCTCGTGAACAGAACGATCGCAGAACCGAGCAATGCTCCAACGTAAGTGGGAATTCCACCGAAATTAGGATTAACTTTCCCGAGCATGATCGCTGCAAAAGCAATCAGAACAGGAAGAATGAAGGTGAAGATCCAGGTAAATTTGTGAAGGTTCTTGGCAATTCCCGTCCAGGAAAGAGCCGCTGCTCCGATCACCAGTCCCATCAGGAAGTTTCCGCGAAGAAAAGAATCATCAGCCGTCGGATTTGTTTTCATCACCACAAACACGAATCCCAGTGAAAGCATAGCAATTCCGGAAGCGATCAAAGCTGTATTTTTCTGGGTCAACGCAACGGCAAGCCAGCCTGCACCAAGAAGCAAAACGCCAAAGTACTGCGCCTGGAAAGTGGCAAAGAAAACAAGCAATCCGCCGAAGAATACGCTTACACCACCCGAAATAGCATCGGCATCAGAAGCAAAGCCAAACCACTTGCTAACAAGCTTTCCTTTCAGCTTAGAAATAAGCGGGATCAATCCTCCGAAGAAAGGCAACAGCGCTATTTTAGGATTGAATGCGACTTCGAATTCAAAATAAGTGATCGTTTTCGAAAGCAATGCCAAAGTGACCAGGGTTCCTGCCAGTGCGATCCACTCACCGTATTTCTTCACGATCATTCCCGCCAGAAGGCCGATGACAACCGGTAAGCTCAGCATGCAAAGAACGAATGCAGCATTATCTGCAGGGTCAAATCCGGGCCGTGCTGTCCATAAGATGCCAATTCCGGTAAGTGCGAATAAAAACTGCTGAGCGCGTAGATTGCCGGCCATTAAACTGGCGACTAGTCCTGTGAGTCCGATTAAAACGGGAATGTAAGTTTCCATAATTGTTAATTTGAATGAACCAAATGTACAAACTTTTTATTTACCATGGTATATAAATACCTGATGATTGTTTTTTGTTCAATGATTCCGCCCAATATACTAAATCGAACTACAAAATGCACATCAGAAAGGAAAGAGAACTTGTAATCCTGAACGGCTTCCATTAACGAAGTGAAGCATTTTTAAGCGGCAATTCCATCAGATCGTGGAAAGCCTTGTCTGACAGATGAGCCTCCAGGATGTGGAGGTGCTCGATCCGGTGGCAATCGCTTCCCACAACGTCTACCAGTTTTTCTTTGACCATTCGAAGTCCCTGTTTCCTGACTTCAGGTCCGTAATGGCCGGTGAGGGAATTGATATTGAGCTGTATCCACACGCCCATAGATCTCAATCGCTGTGCAACTTCCGTGCTTCCATGGTAATAGATATAACGTTCAAAATGCGCCAGGATGGGCTGATAACCGGAAGAAGTCAACAAAAAAACCAGGTCTTCCAGCTGCTGCGGCTCATTCCTGAACGAACACTCGAACAGAATATGATTGCCATTGAACGGAAGCAGGTCTTTCTGCAGAATGCGCTGGAATAAGGTTTCGTCGAAGTAATATTCCGCACTTGCTTCGAGCTGAATGGTAAGCCCGGACGCCTGAGCAGCTTCGCGCACGAGCTCCAGTTTTTCGAGAATGACGGACGTTGTATTGTCGTAAACTCCGTTCATCACATGCGGAGTTGTGACCAGCTTTTTAAAGCCCAGCTCTTCAAACTTGCGGATCATTCCAAGCGAATGCTCTATGGATTTGGAACCGTCGTCGATTCCGGGAAGCAAATGGCTGTGAATATCCACGCCGAGCAGCGAAAGATCGATAGGACCTTTTTGCGGAGAGCGTTTGAACAATGAAGAAATTCCCATAGGTCTAAGTTAGTTGAATTGAACGATATCCATCCGTTGTCCGGCAAACCAGGAATTGCGCTATCAACATCCTGATGCCTTAACATCCTGCTTCGAATCAGGCTCGCCCTGAGTACATTTTCTCGTAATATTCCCGGTAACTTCCGCTGGTTACTTCGTTCACCCAATCCTGGTTAGCTAAGTACCAATCTACGGTTTTCATCAGCCCTTCTTCAAAGGTAATGGAAGGTTCCCAGCCCAATTCGTTCTTAAGTTTTGAAGCATCTATTGCGTAGCGCTGGTCGTGTCCGGCACGGTCCTTCACAAAAGTGATCAGCTCAGCGCTTTCGCCGGGCTTACGGTCCAGCTTTTCATCCATTACGTCACAAAGCAGGTTTACGAGATCGATGTTCTTCCATTCATTCCAGCCGCCGATGTTGTAATTGCAGCCGATCGCGCCTTTATGAAAGATCAGATCGATCGCCCGCGCGTGGTCTTCTACCCAGAGCCAGTCGCGGACATTTACTCCTTCGCCGTAAACGGGAAGCGGCTTTTTATTCAGGATATTGGTGATCATCAGCGGGATCAGCTTCTCCGGATGATGGTGACTTCCGTAATTATTGGAGCAATTCGAGCGCTTTACCGGGAAATCGTAAGTATGATAATAAGCGCTCACAAAATGGTCGGATGCTGCTTTGGAAGCGGAATAGGGACTTCGCGGATCGTAAGCTGTCTCTTCGGTAAAAAAGCCTTCCGTTCCCAAAGAGCCGTAAACCTCATCGGTGGAAACATGGTAAAAGACATGTCGTTCGTTCGTTTTCCAGTAAGCTTTCGCCTGGTGCATCAGGTTCACCGTTCCCAGAACATTGGTCGTTACAAAAGGAAGCGGGCCTTCAATCGACCGGTCTACGTGCGATTCCGCAGCCAGGTGAATAATGTCTGTGATCGCATGATCGGCCAGCGCTTTGGAAACGTCTTCAGGACTTACGATGTCTCCTTTTACAAAAACGTGATTCGGAGCGTTTTCCAGGTCGGCCAGATTCGCCAGATTTCCGGCATACGTCAGCGCATCGAACGTAACGATGGTATAATCCGGGTACTTGTTTACCAGCAGCCGAACAAGGTGCGATCCAATAAATCCGGCTCCACCGGTAACGAGAATGTTCATGGAGTAAAGATAGCAGACTAAGGCTTAAATGACAAGACCCTGGAGAATACCATTCAAATGGATCATCCACTAATCTTGTTCGGAATATTCCGACACTGTTCGTCCGCCAGCTAGTAAAACTTCCCCTGAACAAAAACGACCCACCTTGCGATGAGTCGTTCCTTATATGATTTCCGGATTATAAGCTCCAGTATTCAAGATTGTGGATCATCTTGCGGAAGATTCCTTTGATATCTACAAATACGCCTTTTCCATCTTTCAGAATGGACTGGAAGTAAGCTTCGTCGAGCATCCGGTATTCTTTGTGATTCACGGCAACGATGATCGCATCGTAGTCTTTGCCGATCTCTACGAGCTTAACACCGTATTCGTGCTCCATTTCTTCGGATGAAGCATGCGGATCCACAAGATCGACATGGACCTGGAAGGATCTCAGCTCGTTCACCACGTCTATCACTTTGGAATTGCGGATATCCGAAACGTCTTCCTTGAAGGTCGCTCCCATCACGAGAACGCGAGCATCCTGGATGTGCTTGCCCTGCGCGATGATCTTCTTCACGGTTTGCTTACCGATGTAGAAGCCCATGGAATCGTTCACGTAGCGGCCGCTGTTGATGATCTTTGCGTGATAACCCGCCTGCTGCGCTTTGTGCGTAAGGTAATACGGGTCAACACCAATACAATGTCCGCCAACAAGTCCCGGGGAAAAGCGCAGGAAGTTCCATTTCGTCCCGGCTGCTTCGAGCACTTCGTAGGTATTGATATTGAGCTTATTGAAGATAATAGACAATTCGTTGATCAATGCAATGTTCACATCGCGCTGCGTATTCTCGATGATCTTCGCTGCTTCGGCCACTTTAATGGATGTTGCACGGTGAACCCCGGCCTCAACAACGAGCTCGTAGGTTTTCGCCACTTCTTCCAGCGATTCTTCTCCGCAGCCTGAAACCACTTTGATCACATTCTGAAGCGTGTGCTCTTTATCTCCCGGGTTGATCCTTTCAGGTGAATAACCGACTTTGAAATCGTCCATGAACTTTAGTCCCGACAACTCTTCGAGTACGGGAATACAGTCTTCTTCGGTACAGCCGGGATAAACAGTCGATTCAAATACGACATAATCGCCTTTTTTCAGCACTCTTCCCACTGTACCGGTTGCTCCGAGCAATGGCTTCAGGTCGGGAAGGTTCGCATCGTCGATTGGCGTAGGAACGGCTACGATGTAGAAGTTCACATCTTTCAGATCATTGGTGTCAGCCGTAAAAAGAATGTCGCGGCCTTCAAATGCAGATACGTCCAGCTCGTTGCTGGGGTCGATGTTCTGCTTCATCAGGTCAACACGTGCCTGGTTGATGTCAAAACCGACCACTTTGATCTTGCGTGCAAATTCCAACGCGATCGGAAGGCCTACATAGCCTAATCCGATAACGGCGAGTTTAGCGTCTTTGGCGACGAGTTTAGTGTAGATTGAGTTGCTCATTGCGTACTTTATAAATGCGTTCGATGATCTCCACCACTTTCATTCCCTCGAGGGCGTTGGTCGTAGCGGAAGTTCTCCCTTTCAATGTGTCTATGACGTTTTCTATAACGTAATGGTGATTGGCTGCGGAACCTTTGTAGGCACCGTAGTCGTTCCCCGGATTAGTTTCTGCAAGCTCCGGCATTTCGTAGCCCGGAATGTTGCATACTTCCACTTCATTCATGTACTGCCCGCCGATCTTCACGCTACCCTTGCTGCCAATGATGGTCATGGAGCTTTCCAGGTTGCGGTCAGCAACGGCTGTTGAATAATTGAGCGATCCCATACCGCCATTGATGAAATCGAAGCTCACGAAACCGGAATCTTCGAAGTCAGTGGAGTCTTTGTGGGTAAAATCGGCAAATTTCCCCTGTATGTTGTCGATGTCTCCGAAGAGCCAGTACATGATGTCGATGAAATGCGAAAACTGCGTGAACAAGGTTCCTCCGTCGAGGTCTTTGGTTCCTTTCCAGCCGCCTTTTTTATAGTAGCGCTCGTCACGGTTCCAGTAACAGTTCAGCTGGACCATAAAGATCTCGCCGAGTGTATTGTTCTCTACAACTGACTTGATCCATTCGCTGGGCGGCGAATAGCGGTTCTGCATCACACAGAACACGTGCTTTGATTGCTGGAGCGATTTAAAGATAATCTTTTCGCAGGCTTCTCTATTCAGTCCCATCGGTTTCTCGACAACGACGTGCTTTTTGTTTTCCAGTGAAAGCAGCGCCTGTTCGCCGTGAAGCCCGTTCGGTGTACAGATATTCACGATGTCGAACTCCAGCCCGGAAGCAAGCAACGCTTCGATGGAGTTGAAGAACGGAACGTTGTATTCCGCAGCGCCGCATTCTTCTTTCGTGCGAACATCGACCAGAGCTACCAATTCGGCCTCTTCGTCGCGGCGCACCATTTCAGCGTGCCGTTTCCCGATATGCCCGCAGCCAACGATGGCGAACTTTACTGTTTGATTTTCCTGGATCATGCTGAAATTTTTGTAACTCTTCCTTCGGTGAGCTGGTACTGTTCATTGCTTTCCGGACAACTTGCCTTTCCGTTCTCATCAAACGTCAGCCGGTGTCCGTAAGCGCTCATCCATCCTATCTGTCTTGCCGGATTTCCAACCACAAGGGCGTATGCCGGCACCTCTTTCGTAACTACGGATCCTGCGCCTATAAAAGCGTATTCTCCTATATCATTCCCGCAAACAATGGTCGCATTGGCGCCTATCGAAGCTCCTGTCCTGACAATCGTTTTCGAATACTGGTCTTTGCGGTTCACTGCGCTCCTGGGGTTCATTACATTCGTAAAAACCATGGAAGGGCCGAGGAAAACGTCGTCTTCGCAGATCACTCCCGTATAGATGGAAACGTTGTTCTGCACCTTTACGTTCTTCCCGAGAACCACTTCCGGCGAGATCACCACGTTCTGCCCGATGTTGCATTTCTCCCCCAGTACACAGCCGGGCATAATGTGCGAAAAGTGCCAGATCTTCGACCCGTCTCCAATCGTACAGCCTTCGTCGATTACCGCAGTTTCATGTGCAAAATAGTTCATCGTTCTTTATGATTAAGATTTGCGGAGTACTTAGCTTTCAGGTAAGATTCTATTACCTCATTCTGATCAAACAGCCGTGTTATACGGATCTTACGAATTATGAGATCGATCACCGGAAATCTGTACCTGACCACGATGTCTTTTGCTCCTACCTCGATCGATTCCAGATCTCTAAAAAAACAATCTTTATTGTGCATTTCAAATGATCTTCGCTTAAGTCGGAAAAGAATCTTTAACCATAACGGGATCTCGCTTCTTTCCAGGTATACCCTCAATCCATTATCCACTAGTTGCAGCCGGTACACTTTTGCGATCTGAAGGGCCACAAAATACTGTCCTATCAATGCAACAACCGTGAGTAATGGCATGAAAATAAGAAATTTAAAAAAGATCCTGTTCGCTCCTCCCATGCTGTAAAAAAAACTCAGGCAAAGCACATTCGAAACCAACAGCAATACTGCAAGGTAGCGATTTGACCTTGCGGCAAATTTCCCATAACTGGCTGCAGGAATAGCGAATACCTGGTTCATCTTATTAATGGATGTATTTTTCAAAGTCGATATGGTCCGACTGGTACAGCTCTTCCTGGGAAAGGTTTCTGAAATAGTCGTAAGTGATCTTCAATCCTTCGGCGCGGCCTACTTTCGGATTCCAGTCCAGCAGCGTCTGCGCTTTCGTAATGTCCGGTTTGCGTTGTTTCGGATCGTCGACTGGAAGATCTTTGTAAATGACTTTCTGATCGGTTCCCGTAAGCCTGATAATCTCTTCGGCAAACTCGCCGATCGTGATCTCATCCGGGTTCCCGATGTTCACCGGGTAAACGTAATCGCTGTTAAGCAAACGTACGATCCCTTCCACCAGGTCGTCGACATAGCAGAACGCACGTGTTTGTGATCCGTCGCCAAAGATCGTCAGGTCTTCGCCTCTTAAAGCCTGACCGATGAAGGCAGGAAGAACGCGTCCGTCGTTTAAGCGCATGCGTGGACCGTAGGTGTTGAAAATACGTACGATCCGCGTTTCCACTCCGTGAAACGTATTGTAAGCCATGGTCATTGCCTCCTGGAAACGCTTGGCTTCGTCGTAAACGCCGCGCGGACCAACCGGGTTCACATTCCCCCAGTATTCTTCGGGCTGCGGATGAACCGTAGGATCGCCATAAACCTCGGAAGTACTTGCGATGAGCACACGCGCTTTCTTAACGCGCGCAAGGCCCAGGCAGTTGTGAATTCCCAACGACCCGACTTTCAGTGTCTGGATCGGGATCTTCAGGTAATCGATCGGGCTTGCCGGCGATGCGAAATGCAGGATGTAATCCAGCTCTCCCGGAACATGAATGAATTTGCTCACATCGTGGTTGTAGAACTCGAAGTTCTCCAGCGGGAACAAATGTTCGATGTTCTTCAGGCGGCCTGTGATCAGGTTATCCATGGCAATAACGTGGAACCCGTCTTTGATAAAACGGTCACACAAATGTGAACCAAGAAAACCGGCAGCCCCGGTAATTAAAATGCGTTTGCGTTCGCTCATTATTTCGTCGCTTGAAGTGTTGGGATAACTGTTGAACGTCCCATCGAGCTGTAGAAGAACCCTTGTTCTTTCATGTCTTCGAGGGAATAAATATTACGGCCGTCGAAAATAACGGGCTCGGAAAGTGTTTCGCGGATGGCTTTGAAATCCGGGTTGCGGAAAACGGCCCATTCGGTAGCTACCAGCAGTGCATCGGCTCCTTTCAGCGCGTCGTACTGGTTTTCGCAGAAGGTGATCTTGTCGCCAACCAGCTTTTTCACGTTGTCCATTGCTTCCGGATCGTAGGTCTGAACGGTAGCGCCCGCAGCAACCAAAGCATCGATCATGTACAAAGCCGGTGCTTCGCGGATATCGTCGGTATCGGGCTTGAACGCCAATCCCCAGAGTGCGAAGGTTTTCCCGCTCACATCTCCGTAATGCGCCATCACTTTGTCTACCAGGCTTAATTTCTGTTTATCGTTCACTTCGAGCACCGAACGGATGATCTCGAAGCTGTAATCAACCTCGGCACCGCTTTTTACCAGCGCCTGAACGTCTTTCGGGAAACAGCTTCCCCCGAAACCGATCCCGGGGTACAGGAACTTGTGACCGATGCGTGAATCGGAACCGATCCCAACGCGTACTTTATCCACATCTGCCCCTACCAGCTCGCAGAAGTTAGCGATCTCGTTCATAAAGGTGATCTTCGTTGCCAGGAATGCGTTGGCCGCATATTTCGTAAGCTCGGCAGATTTTTCGTCCATGATCAGCAGCGGGTGACCGTCGCGAATGAACGGCGTGTAGAGCTCTTCCATCATACGGATCGCTTTCGGATCTGTTGTTCCCACAACCACGCGGTCAGGATTGAGGAAATCATCTACCGCAAAGCCTTCGCGCAGGAACTCCGGGTTGGAGACCACTGCGAAATCAACCGTTGCGTGCTCGGCGATCGCTGCGTGTACTTTATCTGCTGTTCCAACGGGAACCGTTGATTTGTCTACGATGACTTTAAAGTCGGTCATGATCTGCCCAAGCTGTTTCGCCACTCCAAGCACGTAGCTCAGATCGGCAGAACCGTCTTCTCCAGGGGGAGTTGGCAAAGCAAGGAAAATGATCTCGGCATCTTTTACAGCTTCTTCGAGATTGGTAGTGAAGCGGATACGCCCCGCTTTGATATTGCGCTCGAACAACACGTCGAGGTGCGGCTCATAAATAGGAACTTCGCCGTTTTTCATGCGGTCCACTTTCGATGCGTCGATGTCGACACACACTACGTTGTTTCCTGTTTCAGCGAAGCAGGTTCCTGTTACCAGGCCTACATATCCTGTTCCGACTACTGCGATTTTTTTCATGCGTTCTGATTTACGTAAGCGAGAATATGCTCGCAGATATAGGAAAGCTGCTCTTCATCCATTTCGGTGTGAATAGGGAAAGAGATCACTTTTTTGGTTAAGGCTTCGGTAACCGGCAGGTCCAGGTCGCCAAGCCCGAACGAGTCGAACATGCCCTGTTTGTGTGCCGGAGCCGGGTAATAGATCATCGAAGGAATACCGTGTCCTGCGAGGTACTGCTGCAAACCATCGCGGTCTGCGCCTTCCAGCTGAACGGTATACTGGTGAAAGACGTGTTTTGATTTCGGGTCGCGGAAAGGAATAACGATCTTTTCCGAAGCGCCGAGCACACGGTCGTAATGATCGGCAACGGCCCTCCGTGCATCGATGTAGCTGTCCAGAAGCGGAAGCTTAACGAGCAGAACGGCCGCCTGTATAGTGTCGAGCCGCGAATTGCAGCCAATGACTTCATGGTTGTATTTGACACGCTGACCGTGATTGGCCACCATTTTCAGTTTCATGGCCAGATCGGGATCGTTGGTGAACAAAGCACCGCCATCCCCGAAACAGCCCAGGTTTTTAGACGGAAAGAAAGACGTACTGCCGATGTGGCCGATGGTTCCCACTTTGGAAACTTTCCCGGAAGCAGAATGGTAATCGGAGCCAATTGCCTGGGCGTTGTCTTCGATCACGAACAGGTTGTGTTTTGCTGCCAGCTCCATGATCGCATCCATATCGGCAGACTGCCCGTAAAGGTGAACGGGGACGATCGCTTTCGTTTTCGGCGTAATCGCGGCTTCGATCTTCGTGGCATCTATGCAGAACGTCTTCGGGTCCACATCAACAAACACGGGTGTTAACCCAAGCAGCGCTATCACTTCGGTCGTGGCAATGTAGGTAAACGAAGGAGTAATGACCTCATCGCCGGGCTTCAGTCCGAGTGCCATCATCGCGATCTGCAAAGAGTCCGTTCCGTTGGCGCAGGGAATAACATGCTTCACCCCGAGGTAAGATTCCAGCTCTTTCTGGAACTCACCAACAGCAGGTCCGCCGATAAATGCCGCGGAATTCATCACTGCTTCAACAGCTTTGTCAACTTCCGGTTTGATCTTCCGGTACTGACCCGCGAGGTCAACCATTTGTAAGTTCTTCATGCTTGTTTTCCTATTCTTTACCGGAAAGAACTCACGCTTTCCGAGCGCGTAAAGATAGCAAATTTTGGCAGGGAACATAATGACAGAGCAGGAAATAGCCCCCAACGAATGATGCGGAAAATTATTTTGCGGAGGAGGATATTTTGATGGGTCCGGAATCAGAAAAAACCAGGTTTCAGTATTCAGCAGGAGTACTAAAACCTCTCCCCGGATTGCGGAGAGACCGGGAGGAAGGTGTTCAAGAGATCCTCGGCATTTTCGCATTGCAGGAGTGTAGAAAATGGCTCACAGAAGGATCATCATTAGTGGGAAAGGACTAAACCTTGCTCAATACCCCCTCAAAGGATAACTCTTCGCAATAGTCCGCTTTTTCCCCTTTTCCAGGAAGAATTCTCCCTTCACATACACCAGCCGGTCATAGTCGCTGCCACCGAAGCTCTTTTCATTCCTGTAGGAAAGCTCCACCATGAAATCGAACCAGTTGAGCCACGTATCGATCACCGCAACATTTCCTTCACCGGGAAAATCGGAATGGTGAAAATGCCGAACGGATCCGCACAGCTCGTCGAACAGTTCTATGCTCACGCTCAAACGGGGATCTGTCAGCTGATCGAAGTCAAGCTCCCGCAGCTGGTAACCCGAAGCGATCTTTTGCGAGTCGATGTACAGGTTCCAGTTGATCTCGCTGTAAAGCAGCGCGCGAACGCCAACAGCCAGGTCGAAGGACCTCCCGGTAAGCGAATCGTAGGAATCCGGAACCCTGTTTTCGCGGTAAACACCCTTCCACGGACGGAATTGGTCCGCAGGAACAGGCAGCAGCTCAACGGTTCCGTTCGGAAGCAGCCGGTAAGAATAGGCCTGGAGCGACTGGTGATTTTCACATCCTCCGACCTCGAGCGCCAGGGAATCCGACACAAACCTCAGATCATTGCCGCACCAGCCGCCGTCTTCCCACAACGTGACCCCTTTCCCGGTAAGCTGGGCACTGGCACACTGAGCTGAAAGCAGGCAGCATAGAAGCAGCAGGCCTGCCGCGATTGTCTTTAGTAAGCTTCGCATGCCGCACCGGTTAAAGCGTTATACAACCGACCACCCGAAAGCCGCAGCGGGAACCGGTCGTTTTCAGTTCCCGGCCTCTTCACGGTAATGTACTCTCCGAAAAACAGGAAAGGAAGTGACGTTTCCAGCAGGTAGTAATCGCCCGTTCCATCGAAATCGGCTTGGCTCAACAGATACGCACGGTCAAAATACCGGTCGAATACCTCCAGCGAGAATGCAGGGCCGGGACCTCCCAGGTGCGCTATTCCGAGCTTGTCGTTGCCATAGCCGGATGCCAGGAAACTATCCCTGAAATAAACCTTCCAGCGGGCGTCCATGTTGTAACGGGGATCATATGTGTTGAGCACAAAGAAGCGTTGATCTGCCAAAGGCTTGCTGAGCAATCCGGGTGGAAGCGTTTCCGACCGGTACAGCTTCGTTACCGGGTTGTAAGAGCTGTCTTGCAGCGCACAATAGTGGACCGTGCCTTCCTCATCAACAGCATATTCGAAAAATTCGGCGGCAGGAGAGGCTTTTCCAAAGCTGACAAACGAAAGAACGCTATCGTTATGGAGCTGAATACACACCCGCGTGCTGTCCGTCCTGGAATAAACGAACGTATTCCCCATCAGCTGGGCGGTTCCCGCGGGAGGAAAGACAATTAGCAAGATCCAGCTGAAACAGGCGCGCATAGGCAGGGCAATAGAAGCGTTTACTACGTGAAAATAAGTATTCCGGCGGAAATGGTTACAGCAATTACAGTCTCCGGATCGAAAGTTACAACACACCTTAACCAATCTTACAGTCCACTTATTGCGATTTACAACGCACTTTTAACCGTTACAGGCAACCGGATCCTTAATTACATCACACCTTACCTTCGCTTACACTGCACAAATCGCGCTGACAAGTCGCCTTATCGCCATTCACAACTAACACGATCCCGGCTTACAGTCAACAAATGACCGTTACAGGTCAGCTGATCAATACTTACAGTGTGCCTGGACACCTGGAACAGTCCGCAAATAGAAGCTGCAACGTCCCCGATCTCCGCTTACAGTGGAAGAAATGTGCTTTTCACTGCATTTTTCTAAACTTTTCGTGAAGTAACCTAACGGTAGGCCCCGCTTCTGCGTTCTATCAGAAAACACCGCCTGTATAACAGGGCCACTAACCGGAATTCTGTGAGCCAGGCGCTTAAAACCATTAGTATGAACAATCGTTCAATCAACAAGCTAAGCATGTACAGAACCGTGATCAAGGTTTTTGCGAAACATCCGGCAGACTGGAACACAGTGCCTTCTTTAGTTACTGCGGTAACTAAGCTTAAATCCGCAACTACACAGCTCGAAAAGCTGGCCTCGCAGCAGGGAAACAGCATTGTCGGAGTAAAAGCCATCAAGGAAAAGGAAAAGCTCAAGGCCATTGAACGGGCCGACCTGCTTGCAAATGCGATCAGGGCGCTCGCTGCCGACAGCAAAGAGCCCGGCCTCAGGGAACAGGTGAAATTCTCCGTCACCGACCTGAAAGCAGCTTCCGGACAACTCCTGAAACAGCTCTTTGACCGTATTCGCGAAAAAGCAGAAGACCACGCCCCTCAGTTAGCAGATTATGGCATCACCCAACAGCAGATCGATGACTTCGCAAACGACTGCGATCAGCTCAACAACGTACTCGGCTCCACAAGAGATGCCATTGTAAACCGCACACAGCAAACAATTGCCATCAAAGACCTGTTGCTCGAAGTCGACACCTTGCTGAAGGAAAGTATAGACCGGCAGGTAAAAGTGCTCAGGTCCATCCACCCGGATTTCTTCAACCTTTACCAATCCGCAAGGATCATCGTCGACAAAAAAGGAAAAGGTCCGCACAAAGATGAGCCACCGGGCCTCTCGCCCATCGACCTGACTCCGCCTCCGGGCAGCACCGTTCCCCCGCTCAGTGAATAAGCTAACGAACAAAAAATCAAAGCCCCGTTTCAATGGAAGCGGGGCTTTTTGGTGGAAAGAGATTTAAGACAGCTAAAGTCAGTTATTCAGATCTTGATCAAAGCTGAAATAAATGATACTCCGTCTTTCATTACTATGAGCTTATCAGGTTCGGACACGAACCATGCATAACTATTCCAGGCAAGTTGAGAAACGGTTTTTTTAAAACCAGCGGATTGTCTGTCAAGGTAAACAGACACAAAAACAATTTGTGTCCGGGAAAATTCAGCCGCGTCAGTTAGCTCAAAGATTGCTTTTTGCCGTCGTTCAGAGATAGGGCCATCCGAGGCAACCACTTCAATAAAAGCAAGTAGAGGATCTCTGGGAGCCAGATCGACGAGTATAATATCGGGCAAGTCCTTGTTAGCGTCAATGGTTATTCCAATAGAACTGGCAAGCTTATCATCTCTTGAAACAACTTTGTTATCACTCGTACTTAACCAAAGTACAGCAGGTTCCTCTAAAAATCGGTGTGCAAAATCCTCAATAACCGATTTGGAGATTTCAGAGCTGGGTCCTGCCGACAAGTTTCTAGTTTCGCCATTTGGAAACGTAACAAGAATATTTCCTTCTTGTCCTTTAAGACTTAAACCAGCTAAGGAAATTCTGGTAAGAGCACTCTTGGAAAGATGATTCTCCTGCCATTTTTTTACTGCGTCATTAAAAGCCTCTCCAATAAGAAACGGATTAAAAAGGGCCCCAAAATCTTTCTGAAGGAAATATCGGGGTTTACTTGATGTTGTAGGCACATCTTTTAAACTTAAAACGGCTCCTATGTAGAGTAACCCTTCTCTCAAAGTCTCATCCCTTATGGGTTCTCTTGTATTATCGGCATACCAACGTTTACTACCGTGTACATTTTGTTTAAGAGCACTCAAACGATAGTCGATTCTATCTTCTTCAGAACTTAAGGCAGCTTGTTCAGATGTCATCCTGTAAACATGGACAGGTCCCATATAACTATCAGCTCCTTCTACAGCGCCAATATACAACATAGCAAAAATGGTGCTTGCCGCAAGCTCTCTGATACAATAATTCCTATTCTGAGTCCCTTCAGGAAAAATGAAAGGTAACCTCTCCTGAATCAGACCTCTGTCAACATAAATTGGTAGGTCACTCATAAGAACTATATATCCTTAAAATTTCATGTTCTATTTCACTCTCTGAATGTTCCCTCTCAAGGAGCAGCTTTAATGATTCCATTTGAGACACTGACGGCAATGGAAAAGATTCGAGTTCATATGCTGAAACAGCTACGCTTCCACTAATTGCTCTGAATGATTCATTCGCAAGAGCACTATTCAGAAAGACGGTTAACACTTTAAAAGAAATCGGCGGGGTATCAACACATGGTAAGATCATATTTAAGTGATTTTCTATAACCACCCCTTTTTTCTTTTTAAGAAAGTCTTCGGAAAGAAAGGCCGCAATCAATCTTTTGGCCTGCTCTTTAGAAGTTGTTCTCTGTAATAAGATGCAGGGTCTATTATTGATCAACCAATCGTCTCCTTTATTAAAATGGAAGTAGGATGCATGATTTTTCTTCTCTGCCTTTAACTCAAAACTGCCATTGCCGTTAACCGATTCAGCCCACACAACAGGAAACGAACTGGGTTTCGGATCATTATGCAATTGATCTTTGTGTCGGTTCCATACTAAAGGACCAGTACTGATTTTATAACCCCAGTCCTTCAACCTGTTAGTCATTAGCATCATAGACGCAACTACCTTTTTCTGAGTTAGTGAGCGAGGTAATATCCATGGCACAAGATGATCGCGAGCAGGAATATAACGACCTAATTCAGTTATCAATAGTTCATTGTCTTTAAGAGTAGTTATCTGATTGACTTCCGTAACAGAAGCATGATCAGTATCCTTTTTGTAAATTGCCAGCATTGTTTCCTGCTGAACATCCTCAAAAACACCCTTCCTAAAAGAAACAAAATCGATTTCTAAGGGAGACACGTTATTTCGCAAATAACTACGGAGGTTTTTAAAGTATTCTCCCGAAAGAAAACTCGTAGGAGTTAAAAATGCTATGATGCCCTTTTTTCTCGTAAGTTCAACCGCCATATGAGTGAAGACACCATAGTAATTCACATGCCCGAACAAGCTCTCTCTGAATCTGATTCTCCTGCTTTCAGATAATTTAATCTTACCATAGGGAGGATTACCAATTATGAGATCATATTTTTGATTCTCATGCTCACTTGTCTCTTCGAGCGCATCACAAACAGTTACTATTTTTTTTATTCTTAAATTCTTTGATAATACATCTTTTAGGGCTACTTCTATAAAGACCTGTGTTAACCACGCAGCAAAAGGATCAATTTCAAATCCCGACAAATGTTGCTCAATATGAGCTATCTTGATTGCCGCACTTTCTCCTTCCAATGCTTTACACATTTTCAAACAAACAGGAACTAAAAATGCACCGCTACCGGAAGCTGGATCCAATATTTTTGCAGTAGCCCAGTCTACCCCACTCTTTCCAGCAAGATCAATTAATCTCTTCGTAAGTACAGGAGGCGTATAGAAAACACCATTGCGCGCGCGTGTCGTCTTTGGCAATAAAGAGGTGTAAATATTACCTATTATAAAGCTGGCTTCAGAAGTATCAATTTTTGATGCCGCTTTACCTATTTCAATAGCAACCGCTGAAACGGTTTCATCGATTCTGATTAATGAAGAACCCAATGGAAGGATAGGAATAGACCTGCCATTAGATGAAATATGAGACCAGTACGATTTAACCAGTATGTAAAGGAATGAATGTATTTTAATCTCGTGCTCGACTTCCGTTAATGAAGACGCCCAAGCCTTAGCCATGATCTTTCCGTTTTGGATAGCCTCATACGGATCAGTATTATAAACGATATCATGTAAACCAATCCTTCTTCTCAAGGAAGATGGCTTAGTTTCAGCTATACTATCAGGGAATACTATTCTTGTCATTAGTATCAAAGATAAAAAATCATCCGGGTTACGACCAGAAAGTAGCTATAAGTTGACAAACTTGAAACACCCTCAAGCCACCGGCACCAACTCCCACAAACGCTTCTTCAGCTCCTCGCGTTTCGCCGCGAACTTCGAAACATCCGCCTTTTTCATCAGGCCTTTCACGCGGAACTCTTTAAAAGCCTTCGCATAATGGTAAGTACTGAGGCACAGCAGCGGGATCAGGAAAAAATACGCAACACCGAACCAGTTATTCGGGAACATATAATGATTCAGCAGGATAATGATCGGAATATTGTAAAGTGCGCCGGCCAGCTTGCCTACCATCATTTTCACCGATCCCCAGAATACTTTGCGCTTGAACGACTTTTCTGCAAAGGTCTTCGCCAGTAAATACGGGATCAGCCCGTGAATAGCTCCGAGCAGGGCAAAAGGCCACATCAGCAGCAGGTAGATCAATTCTTTTGTACGGTTGCTGAATTCCGGGTGATCCTTGGCAAGAACGTAACGTTCTTCAACCTTCATGCGCTTCTGCAGGCTGAAATAAGCATTCAGGTCGTTATTCAGGGCAGCCAGCTCTTCGTTCTCTTCCGGCTTGTTCACATTCAGCCAGTTTGCCAGTTCCCGGGAATAATTCCAGCGTTCCTCCAGCGGGATCGAATCGTCGTGGTTCGCATGATTCATTCCCTTGCGGGTGAGCTTCATAATGTTCTCGTGAAATTCCAGCGATGCGGGATCTTTCACATAAGTCACCGCTTCCTGCATCTTCTGCTCGACCAGCTTCGAAAGCTCGTTGATGGTTTTATTCGGATTTGCCGTGTAAGCTTCGCGGTAGTCATTCAGGCAGATCTTGTCCGAATTGGCGATCAGCACATCGCTGCCCATGGTATTGCGATCGGTGTAGTTCACTCCAATTGCGGCAATGTAAATGTTCTTCTTCCAGCCATTGTATTGCAGCGCCTGGAATCCCATACGGACAGCGCCTTTTTTCACGGGCTTCAAGGTTCTTACCGGGATATCGTCTGTAAATCCTTCCCCGAAAATGAGAATGTTGCGGCCTTTTTCAAGACTTCGGTTTACCTGGTTAAAGGATGCCTGGTTCTTATCTTTGGTATTCTCACCATCGTGCTGGCGGTAAATAGGAAGCATGTGCGAAGCCCACAGGATGGGTTTCAGCCACCATTTGAAAACGTCGGAGCGGGTCATAAAATAAACGACCGCGTGATTCATGGTGCCAATTACCAGCGGGTCCATAAACGAATTCGGGTGATTGCTCACGTAGATCGTACTTCCGAACCATTCTTTCGGCCTGTTCACAGCGATTGTCCGCCGGTAGAACAACCGGAGCGAATATCTCAGCGAAAAATAAAGAAGCAGGTACAAGGGACGCATTGCAGAACTTTTGGGGCAAAAGTAGTTTTTAAAGCCAAGATTTCCATAAGGCGCGTTTTAATCGGTCAACAATCGACTATGGATAAGATCGGTTCTGCCGGATTTACGTTACCGACTTTTTTTAACTGGGTTTACAGACTGCAACGACTTCATAATCGAGATCCTGGACGAAGCAAAATTAATCCGGGAACAAAACCGGCCTTTCATTACAGGGTTTTATCCGCGTGCTGGAATGCGCTTAAAATGACGGTAGCTCCGAAGGAGATCCCCGGTATTTTCGCATTGCAGGAGTGGATAAAATGGCTCACTGGGAATGAGATTTTTTTCTTCGAAGGAGTATCGTGAGCCAACTGGAATGAACCGCCTTGGATTTTTTGCTTCTTTTGATCATTGCTTGTCCCGACCGCTGTCGGGAGCAAAAGAAGAGGTAAGATCACTCAGTACCCGGAGTCAGCTCATCATCCAGCTGCTGCTGTTCCTCCGCATTCTTCACCGGGACCACTACCGGCTCTTTCCTGTTCTTGTTCCTTCCGATCAGGAAACCCAGCTGGATCTCATGTGCCCCCGCTCCGAAAGCCCGCTGACCTGCCAGTCCGAACTCGAATGCATAGGCCACGCGGAACTGTTTCAGCAAATTCACTCCAAACCCGGCACAGATCGCAGAATTGTTGCGGTACGATAAGCTCAGCCAGCCCATTCGCTGGTAATGAAAACGAACACCCGCATCGTAGCTCATCGGGGAGGACGTTGTGCTTTTCAGGATCACGACCGGCTCTATCGCGTATTTCGTCATCAGGTCGAAACGGTAGCTTCCTACCACATAATAATGGCGCTCGAAACTGCTATGGGTCTCCGAATCCTGGAAACGCGCTTTGTTCTTCAGGAACTGGCTTCCGCTCAACCCTAAAAAGAAATGATCGTTGTAGAAAACAATTCCCGTATTCACATCCACGAAATTCTGGCGATTGCTTTGTCCGAGATAGCTCAGGTAAGCCTGGTCGGCCTGTTTGATCAGGGAAACCTTGCTTTCGTTGATCGAAAAGCTGCTCCAGCCAAGACCGATCCCCAATCCCATGTTTACTTTCTGGGTCAATGGCAGGTGGATCGCATAGCTTCCCATCACCGAGGTCTTGTTAAACGGCCCGATGAGATCCGAAACGACTTTCCCTCCGAGAATGTGCTTTCTTCCGATCGTTCGCTGTGGAGTGGCATACATGGATTTTTTTTCCGTATTGAACTCGTCCAGCACGGAAGCTCCCGATTTCCCGAAACGGATCTGTGACTGTCCGCTGGCATAATAAGTAACCGGTTTGCCTTCTACATTCAGCCATTGACTGCGGAATCCGAGGTTGAGCTCTGTAACGTTCGACATTCCTCCCGCAGCCGGGTTGAACAGGTAAGGATTGCTCAGCGTTTGCGAGAACTGGATATCCTGCTGTCCGAATGCTGCTCCTGAAAGGAAAAGGGCAATGAAGCTGATCTTGAAATTTTTCATAGCGTTGACTTGTCAGGATTAACGGATAATACTTATAGAACCCTTCAGTACGGTCTCATCCGCATCGTTCAGGTGGATACTGTAGAAATAAGTTCCCATCGGAACAGGCTCGCTTTTGTAATTGCCGTCCCATTCGGAGGCATAGCCTTTCGATTCGTAGACGGTTCCACCCCAGCGATTGTAGATCGTGACTTCACAACCGGGATAATTAACGTTGAGATTCGGGATCTGGAAGAAATCGTTGTCGCCGTCGGCATTCGGGGTGAACATCGTAGGGATATTCGTCGAAGCCTCGTCGCACTGCTGAATGGTCAGGTAAAGCGTATCGCGCTGTGCCCCGCATCCCGGGTAGCTCATGTAATAAACAATGGAAACATTTCCGATGGAAGCCGCCGTGAGCTGTGTCGATGGCACATATTTATTGCCGAAAGAAGCATTCCCCGCAATAACGGTCCAGATGGTCGATTGCCCGTTTACCGGTTCTGTTCCTGTAAGTGTTATGGGAAGTGCTTCGAGGCAGATCGTCGTATCCGGGTAAGCAATATGCGCCTGCGGGATCAGCTCGATGATCATCGTATCGGAAGTTGTCGGGCAGTTCCCGCTGGAAACCGTCCAGACAATCGCATTCGTCCCTTCATTCAGGTTGGATACAAAGGCGATTGGCGCTGTCGGATCGTCGAACGTTGCACCTGCCGGAGCGGTCCACATTCCCGTTCCTGCCGTTGGCGGCATTGTCTGGATAAGCACATGGTTAACCGAACAGGCGATCATCGAATCCTGCAAACTGGCAGCTGAAGGAAGCGGCGAAACGATAACGACGACCGTATCTTTCGAAAAGCCGCAAGCCGGACTGTTAACGGTCCAGACAATTTTATTGGTTCCCGTTGAAAGGCTCGTCACGTCCGTCGTAAGCGCTGAAGGACTCGTCACAATTCCCGTTCCCTGGAGCACGCTCCAGGAGCCTGTTCCGGAAGTCGGGGCCAAAGCAGTAACCGATGTCGTAAAGGTGTTGCAGAGACGAATGGTATCCGTAGAAACAATCGCGGTGTCCGGGTAAATGAGCACTTCCACCGTAAACGAGCAGCTGGCCGAATTCCCGGAAGAATCGATCACCGTGTAAGTCTGGGTCGTTATTCCAATCGGGAAAATACCACCTGAGGTCAGTCCTGAATTGTCGGTCTGAACCACGCGGAACAAGCAGTTGTCGACACCTGCAGGCTGTGTGTAGGTCACCAACGGGCTACAGCTCGTTACGTTTTGCGGACAGGAAATTCCCGGATCCTGCGTTTCGATAACCTGGAGGTTGAAGGTACAGGAAGTGGAGTTCGAACCGGCATCTGTTACCGTTAAAGTAACAGGATTTGGTCCGGCAGGAACGATCAGTCCTGGGGCAGGAGATTGCGTTACCGTATAAGAAGTACAATTATCGGCTACCCCGGCAAGACCGGTATAATCGGCGATCGTATGGAAACAGCTGGTCCCGTTCGTAACGGTTTGCGTTCCCGGGCAGGTAATTGTTGCCGGGTTCATATCAATTGGCGTAACATGCGTTATGCAGGTCGCCGAATTGCCGTAAGGATCGGTAACCGTCAATGAAACAGCGGTAATTCCGTTTGAAGGAGCGCCGGCAGGAGGATTCTGCTGGAAAGTAAGCATGCCCGAAGCCGCGCAGCCGTCGGTAGCCGTATAGGTCGCTTCGAGATTCGGAACCGTATAATTGCAAGGATTGGAAATCGCAACAGCCGTATCGCTTAAGCAAGTAATCACAGGTGCTACCGTATCTGCTGCATACAGCAGGAATGAACAGGTTTGGGTATTTCCCTGTGCATCGGTAGCTTGTAGCTGAACGGTAATCGTATCTGTAAAGGCCAGTGTCGCCGGTGGAGTCTGCGTAAAAGTAATCAGTCCGGAAGCTGTGCAGTTGTCGGTTGCCACA
>Ga0247810_10000431_pt1 | contig 46739 bp, 44 predicted proteins | sample UWRJL119311C1_FD_179918 | JGI IMG/M metagenome (GOLD analysis project Ga0247810, IMG submission 179918) | Plant litter microbial communities from Arlington Agricultural Research Station in Wisconsin, United States - UWRJ-L119-311C-1 | ecosystem: Environmental > Terrestrial > Plant litter >...
AAGTCGCTGAGTCGGAGTGCAACACAGCATGTAGTGGGGACCCTACATATTATTGCGGATCCGGAGGTAGGCTGTCTTATTACAGATGGGACACAACTGCAGCCCCATTATATGTTTGGAAGACTCCTACTGGAGCAGCTGCGGGATCCTATCAATTCCTTGTTCCTGGTGTTGTGATTCCCTTGATCACAACAGCCGGTATTAACGGCAAAATTGTCTTCATGGAGAAGGCTGGAACTGGAGCCCCTAATACCACTGGAACCTACGAGCTGGATCTTTCACTCATCAATGACTTCTCCAAAGCTTGGAGACCATTGCATGTCAAGAGTGACATTTTCTGTGCTGCTGGTGTTACACTTCCTGATAAAGCTGGTCGTCAACTGAATATTGGAGGATGGTCAGGTGCCTCAACTTATGGTGTCAGACTTTATGCCCCAGATGGATCCCCCGGTATTCCAGGAGTTGCTGACTGGCAAGAGAATGTTAACGAAGTTTCTCTTCTTGCCGGACGTTGGTACCCTTCTGCTATGGTCTTGACTAACGGTTCCGTTCTCATTATTGGTGGCGAAGTTGGATCTAACTCTGCACCAACTCCTACTCTTGAAATTCTCCCACCTCCCAAGGCAGGATACGAAAAGTATTTGGACTGGCTTGACCGAACTGACCCTAACAATCTTTACCCATTCTTGTGGGTCCTCCCAAGCGGTGGTATCTTTGTCGTATATTGGAACGAGGCTCGAATTATCGACGAAGTTACCTTTGACACTGTAAAAGTTCTACCAAACTTACCTGGTTCCGTCATTAACTTCCTTGCCGGCCGCACCTATCCTCTCGAAGGTACCGGTGTTCTTCTTCCCCAATACCCACCATACTCTGCCCCTGTTACAGTTTTGGTCTGTGGTGGATCTGCTGCAGGTGCCGCCATGGCGATCGACAACTGCGTCTCAACACAACCTGAAGTCGCCAATCCCAAATGGACCATTGAGCGAATGCCGTCACAGAGAGTGATGAGCTGCATGGCCGCTCTTCCAGATGGAACCTTTTTGATTCTCAACGGTGCGACAGCCGGTGTTGCTGGTTTTGGTCTCGCTACTAACCCCAATCTCGGTGCCCTTCTCTACGATCCGTCCTTACCAGTCAACCAGCGCTTTTCGATTATGGCTAACACGATCGTTGCTCGTATGTACCATTCTGAAGCAATTCTCATGCCTGATGGACGTGTTCTCGTATCTGGCTCCAATCCTGAAGATGGAACGAACCCGGAAGAATACCGTGTCGAGGTCTTCAACCCTCCATACGCCCTCTCAGGTCAAAAAGCACCCACCTTTACGCTCAAGAACAAAGACTGGGCATACGGTGATACGAAGAACATTGTCGCGACGGTCAACATACCATCAGGTAACCTCGGCACCGTTCGTGCTTCCATGATGTCCGCAGTCTCATCCACCCACGGCAACTCCATGGGTCAACGCACTCTTTTCCTTACTATCACATGTACAGGTGCTGCCACTGCTGCCACTTGCACGCTTGTATCGCCCCCAACAGCGCACGTTGCACCACCGGGATGGTATATGATCTTTATTCTCGATGGCAAGAGACCAAGTGCTTCATCTGTCTGGGTGCGTATCGGTGGCTCCATCGCCGACGCAGCTGGTCTCGGCAACTGGCCTCCAAAGAGCGCGTCCTTTACACCACCTGGCCTCGGAGCTGTTGGCACGTAATGACCTTTTCCTACACGTTTTCTATTTATACGTTTAGACGTTTCAACTCGGCTGGAAAGGTAGATCAGTGGTAGGTGTTCGGGCGGTCGGAGGATGGGGGGACAGAGCTAATTAATATATAATAAAAATCTGGGTCATAGAATATGGATTGGACATAGAACCAAAAGTATTCTATCTACAATTTATAATTCATTTTCACCAAAACCTGCGCCAAACAGTTGATTGTTCCGTTGAAATATATCGTAACACCTTTAAAGATTGCAGAACGGAGCGTGAGTCGTGTCTAGTCTATGGTCACAGAGTGTTTAAATAAGAGTCTCTCAGTATTAACTGACGCATTCTCAAAAAGCATTTAGAATGGACGGCATGTTTTTCATGTTCTATGCACCTACCACCTGAGCTTTTGCAAAACAAGGAAGAATGTATAGCCCTCGCAGGTGACTCTTCCCACAATGGTAATATATGTTATTTAATTTGAGCACAAAAGAATCAGGTCAATTATCGTGAGATACCGTGGTGGGTGAAAGGATCATGTTGGTTGTAACTTTGCTTGCAAGCTCTTAGAATCCAACGGTTATAAGCTCCACCGTCATTTTCCAGTAAAAATATGCTCTAGGACAGTATCTGTATTCCAGTCATTTCTTTTGGACCCAACTTCAATAATGACGAAGGTTGACATCACATCATCAAGTGCAGTCTTAAGAGAGTGATAGATAGGAGGTAGTCAGGAGCGATTGTGGCCTGCGATAGATTCCAGTGCCACACTTGTGGTATATTTTAGTGCCATCTTTCTAAGTAAAAGTACTGTGCAACACTTGCTATGAACAAAAGAGTGAATGGAATATTACTGTAACACATAAAAAGGAAGCGCTTCCTTTTTATCAAAATGAGCACGGCTACAAGTTTCTTGGGTCGAGAATTCTTTTTATTGTGAAAAGGATATCAAGGAAGCTGAGAGTAATGAGCAGGCACCACTCGCTGCGTGAGTATCATCATGCCGATGCATGAAGATCGGCTCAACCAAAGGAAGATGCCTCATGTAGCCCAAATGCAGACGCTTGAAATAACCGCACCGGAGAGCAGCTCACCAACCACGAATATAGCGTGTATCTAGTTGACTTCTTCAATCTTGGATGAGGAAGCCTTGGACTTTGCTGGGGCCTCATCCTCCTCCTCATCCTCTCCTTCAAGAGCGGGCATGTCCTCATCATCTTCATCATCATCTTCCTCGTCGTCGGCTCCCTCGCCACCTCCAGCGCCGCCTCCAAGCTTGCTGAAGTCGATGCCTCCGAAGTCCTACACAATTGGTCAGAAGATGTTGAGATAAGTAGGCTGAGGTCTCAACTTACACCACCAGCTCCACCCATCATGCTGCTCATGTCACCCATACCTGGCATACCACCTTCACCTTGATTGTTAGCGTACACCAAATATCGAGCTTATAGAAGCTTACCCATGCCGCCCATGTTGCCTAGATCCTCCTCAGGGGCCTCATCTTGCTCATCCTCATCAACCCACTTATCGAAGTCGGTCTTCAGGAAATGAACTTTCTGTGAGTCCTTTAAGAGCCTTGGCCAGAATTCCTGCTTAAGCTCTGTCTTTGGTAGGACTAATTGGACGTTCTTCATGGTGTGGTTGACCTTGACATCTTTGGTCTCGATCGAATCATAAAACTCGAGATCCAATTTGTAGTCTTTCTTAAGAGAGTCAGAGTGGCCGGCGAAGCTCAAGCTCTTGCTCTTGATGTCGAGCTTGAGATTAGATGGTTGACAATCTGGGACGGTGATAGTGAGGTAGATGAAGTTCTTCGCGGAGTCGGTTTCGCTTGAGCGCTGGGCCCAGAGGACTTTCCAAAAGAGTTAGAAGAGGTCAAGATAGTATTCAAAGTACAATGAATCAAGAAGAGCGGGGATTGGAGTGCTTAGTGAACAACAGTTCAGCCAAGCTGAAGCCTGAGAAGAGCTGGATAGCTCTCAAAGAGTGGAGCAAATAGAGAAGCCTTACCTTCAGGAGTAAGTGCGGTAGACATTGTCGGTGCAGTTGAAATTATTATCAAGTGAGTCGGCAAGGCAGGAGATTATTATTTTGTGGAGGTTTGTGGAAGATGTGGTGGTTGTAGTCTGAGAAATTATTATGGATTGAAGAAGAGGTGAAGTCTCGGTACCCCAATGTGCGCGAGGCTGATGGAACCATCTCGAAAGACTTGGGTGAATCCCTGCGGGTCTCTAGATGGTGACCTTGACGCTGCTGGCCTCACGATTTTAGGAATAAATTTGTTTTTATTATGGGTTACCTTCAGTTGTTGAAGTGCCTGATTCATCGAATTAATTTACTGTGAGGCGATAGATTGTTCCTGTCATTCTCGTCGTTGTACTTCCACAGAATGCCCCACGTTTTTGAGGCTCGCTCCCACGTCACAAGGCGGCTCCCATTTGGGGTATCAAGCCCCAACCTCTGACCCTAGAAAATAAACCCATTGAAACGAATAACTCTCCTCCCAACATCCCATTACCTAGAGACTTAAGCTGCAACAATCAGTTGCTCATTCCTTCGTTATTTGATAATACTAGGCACGATGGAGACCGTGAAAGCATTATTCTACAAACCTGATCCTCAAGCGCAAGTCAGTGCCTAGCATTGTCACTTAATTCGTCCATGTTAACAGTAACCCAGGTTAGAAAATGCAATGCCTTGATAAGGCAAAATACTCGCAAGCTGGATCGTGATATTGCAAACCTTAAAGTCGTCGAAAACAAGACCAAAAGCCTTATACTTCAAGCCGGCAAACGTGGCCAACGAAATCCTTCCCAGGCAAAAGCAGCAGCTCAAGAACAAAGATTATTCGCTCGAGAGCTCATCCGGACACGAAAAACGTCTCAGCGACTGGTTACTTCCAAAGCACAGTTGAACAGCGTTGGTATGCAGGTCACGGAAGCCTTTGCAGTGCGGAAGATCGAGGGCAGTATTCGTGCCAGTGTGGGGATCATGAAGGATGTCAATAGTCTCGTTAAATTACCGGAGCTGATGGGTACAATGCGGGAGTTGAGCCAGGAGTTAGTCAAGGCGGGCATAATCGAAGAGATGGTAGGCGACAGTATGCCAGATCAGATGGAAGAGGAAGATGAGGAAGCCGAGTCGGAAGTTGACAAAGTTTTGGGAGAGATATTGCAAGACAAGATGGGGAAAGCTGGAGCTACGCCAATTACTCCTACTCCAGTGAAGGAACCTGTGGCGGAAGAAGAAGACGAGGAAGATGCAGATGCCATGTTAGACCAGATGCGGGGTCGACTAGAAGCCTTAAAAAGCTGAACTGTTGAGTCTCGGTATATCAATAGTCTGGATTGGAAACAGGTTCGTGGAGTTTTATGTGTAGGATTAGTACATAGGATCAATATTGCTTTTGGGAGCGTGGCAAATGCGTGCACTATACGTTTGGCGTTTTGAGCTTAATAGAACAGATTTATTTTCTGCCATGGGACTAGCATTACTTGAATTTATCCCAAGGTCTTCCAACGACCTTTCCCTTACCATCGAATTTCACTCCCTCATCTCGAAGTAGTTTCCTCTTCTTTTCATCGTTTAAGCCCTCTTTGCCATTTCTTCCCCAACTACCACCAAATCCACCAATGCTTCCGCCACTTGCTAGCACTCGATGGCATGGAACCTGAGGAGCAAAAGGGTTATTTCTCAATGCATTTCCGACTGCTCGAGGTGACGATGAGAGATGCTTTGAGATAGCTCCATAGGTAGTGTATTGTCCCGGTGGAACTTGACATAAGACTAATAGAACCTTTTTCTGGAACGGAGTTTTGTGACACAAGGTTATTTTTCTAAGGAATGGTTCCAGGTCTTCTGATATTTGCTCCTTAATTGTCAATTCATTGTTCGGAGGCGATACTAGGCTTGTAAGCGGAAATGTCGATTTGCTTATCTTCTTGCCATCATCCTCCGGCGCGAGTTCCAGCCTATCGAAGCCTCTCTGTCGATTTTCAGTTGGCGAATTCTTTTCTTCCGTGCTCCTCAAAATTAGGCCTCGGTTCTGTCCGAGATCCTCCTGGTCTCTTGCTTCCATGGGTTTTAGCTTCAGGAAGGTTATCGGTCCATAGACTTGTGATTCGTCACTGTTGTTATTCCCGAGAGAAGAGCCACGGTGAAATGAGCTTAAGCCAGTCAGTCTGTCAGCATCTGTATATAGATGTTTGCTTGAAAAGGCCCTAGAGCTTAAATCAGCGTCTCGTCCTGTACAGTAGGATTACGGACCCCGACGGATGCTACTATCATGTAATATCTTCCCACTTATCAGGATGTCTGTCTATTGAAGTGGTTGATAATACCACGTGGATTCAAGTAGCGTGGTTTAGCAACCGGTAGATAGCGACACGACAGCGATGTCCAAATGTTACGATGACGTGTGGTGGGGGAAATAGTCTAGAGCGACCCCCTCTCAATCTCCAGGAGCAATTCCCACATCTTGCCAGTAGCCACTCTATTACTGTTCTAGTACTAGCAATTACCCTTCCTCGAATACCAAGCGACAGCGAGAGCCACTTCGTCAAGCACCTAATTTCTTTATTGAGGCTGCATGAAGCTGCTAGCACCACTACATACATACATAAGCTTCGCTCCTCCTCGTGATCCTCCCGTTGTACCAGGTATATTTATGAAAGTACCTACCCTGGATTGTATCATTCCTACTTTTTCAGCCAGCTCCTTCAACTTGCAACCATCGAGTCAATAAACCCCCAAGAAGCCGAGAACCTCAATCACAGGGGTGTGCAACCGAGATCAGGGTCCATCCAAATCCTAACGTAAGTCGAGCTTCCTCGAGCTCCGAGCAAATATAGACATTTCTTCACAACTCGTCACTTTCCCCCAATGCAGTCATACCCTACGCAAACTAACAAACCCAATAGACAATTATCAACTATGTCGGGCCAGAAAGTTGGTTTAGCTGGTAATATTACCGTACCCCAGCGGCAAGCTTCCGCATCAAGCGCTCTGAGCGATGATGCTATTCCCACCGGCGACCCCACCGACGTAAATATAGAATCCCTTGTTGGTAGAAGCTCTTCCTGACCTGTATTAGACTTCTACTCTACTGGCAGAACGCCTCCGAGCCTGGAAGCATGCCGTTGGATATCTCGAGGAGTATATAACTGCGACCGAGAAGGTCCAGAGAGTCCATGCGAAGGAATATGAAAAGATATTGAAGGTGTGTCTCCAATAACTTCGGGTGTTACCTATGTAGAAACTGATAGTTACGAGACTATCGCAAATCCTCTTCGAGAAGGCCATCATTTTGATCAAAGCCTTGGAGGAATCGCAGGATTATTTGAAAATATGAGAGTCAATACCCAGGCAAGTCCCTTGGATATATTCTTGTGTACACTACCTCCTCGCTAACCGTTTCATAGGGCCTTGCCAATTCACACCTTGAGACCGAAAAGAATATCAAGGGAACGGTGTTACCCATCCTCGCTCGCCTGCACACAGAAATCAAGAACAAGTCAAAGGAGTTACAAAGTGGAGCTTCGAAAGGAGCAAAAGAGGTTGAGAAAGCTAGAAACACTACCCAGAAGCACATCGAACTGCTCGGGCAACAAACCGCCAATTTTGAGTCGTCGGGCGGTAAGATGCACTCTCACGAGGATCCATATGTTGTGCAAAGACAGGTTCTTTACCGCCTGAACAAGCAGGTTCTGGAAGAAAATAGCAGCCGCCATGACCTCATCTCTGTACAGAACAACTTCTCGACATTTGAGAACCATATCATTGAGGTCATTCAGCAGGCGCTAATGGCTTTCAACCAACTAGTTGGGGGACAAGCTCAAAAAAATCAACAGCTCTATGGGGATATGCTTGGTGCCGCACAGCGTGTTCCGCTCGATTTTGAGTGGGCCAATTTCACCGTTCGCAATGCCCACTTGCTCATAGACCCCAGTGAGCCGGATAGAACAGTAGATGCAGTCAGATTCCCTAACGAAGATCACAAGAGCACTAAGCCTTTGATCGAGGGAACACTATCACGGAAGAGTAGAAACAAGTTGAGCATGGCTGGGTATACTACCAGCTATTACGTCGTCACCCCCTCTAAGTTTCTTCATGAATTCAAGGATAATGATAATTTCCGCACTGATCCCCAACCTCAATTTTCGATTTACCTACCAGATGCCGTGATCGGAGCGACCAGCGGTGAGAAATTTAATGTCAAGGGCAAAGATGTTAGTAAAGGAATTGGAAGCAAGCTTTCTGGATCGTCAGAGATCGCGTTCAAGGCTCATACTGCCGAGGATGCCGCAAAATGGTCCGAAATTATCAGAATAGCTGCAGGTGCTACTGGCCCAAGTCTTGCTACAACCACCAGTGATCCTACTTCGCCAGTCAGTCCTATTGAAGAGAAGAAGCGAATTGTCTCTCAGCCTCCAGGATACACCGAAGAACAGCAGGCAACTACCTCGGCAGCAGCAGCACCGGCTCCAATTCAAACGCAAGGCATCACTGAAGGCCAGACAGTTGCATCCCCAACAAGTGCGGTTCCAGGAAGTGCAGCAGGCAACGCACCAGAGAAAATTTAAGTCACAATTTCTCTGTTGATGTTTGGACATGTGGCACATGATAGAGATTAATGTTTGATATTCTGAATCCAGCCAGCGAAGCGTTTTTCTTGCTTTTGACTCTGGATTTCCTCTTAACAAAGTTTTACAAAACGTACTATTGCTCTAATCTTATTCTTACCAATTAATAAATTCTTTTCGAGTTGAGTTTTCTAGTCCTTGGTGTATACATAGAAATTCGCAGTGTTCATTTTTAGATACGCTTATTCTTCTATGCTCATTATTAGCAAGTAACACACATTAGTGTTAACTTTATACTAGATCTCATCAAACGTAGCACCATGTATATATACTATACCTTTAAGCCCCGGTGCTATCTATGTCTTCATATTTCTCAGAATTTTGATATATTACAAAAAAGGTTGGGAGTCAAGGGTACTCACCCACGAGCTGTTCGGTCAATGGGCGAGAATCATGAAGCCTAAGGGCAACAGAGTTTGGGGGAAACGTGGATAGGGCAGGACTGAAAATCATTTTCTTCGAGAGCAAAATATGTGATGCACTTTCAATCAACGTCATCTAACGTATCCAGATTTTTGTAAGTTTGCAGAACTATTGTTATGATCGGGATGAAGATTTGCAGTGGAGTGTTTCCATCGACTGAAGCTCTTTGTTTCTTTTATTTACAGCTTCTGTGTTCATGACTATCCTTTGTTCTAGTGTTAAGTCCCTAGTGTATCAGCTCCATTCTTTGATCCCACTGCATTATACTCTCACCTTCAGACTCTCGTAGTGTCACTTACTTCCAACTTATATAAGTCAAACAACTTCATAGAGAACACGAGGTCTAGAGGGAATCAATTTAAAATGTCTACCATACCTCAATCAAACATAGCCACAACAGATCCAGTTGGCTCTCCAAAGGTCCAACAACCTCAAGCTGCCAAAGCTGCTGTTCCTGGGCACCATGGCGGTGAATACGATGATAAAGATCTACCCCCTGGAATTGATAGTGCAACGGTATCACCAACTCAATTAACGGTGCCACGGAACGCTTATTCTGTTACTACGCCTCTGGGTTCTTTACAGCAAGGTCCAACGCCAGTGGACTGTCCCTCCTGTGGCACCAGGGAGATGAGTAGAACTGCATTTGTTACTGGTGGTACTACACAGTGAGTGTAATTTTCTGAGTTCCAGCATCATCTTATATTTGCCTACTACACCACCTGAAAACTGAAGATTGGTGCTGATGAGTGGAACCAAGTTTGACAGCACTATTATTCTGCTGCGTTGCCTGTCTAGGCTGTATCCCATACTGTGCGACATGGTTCAAGGATGTGGAGCAGTACTGCGGCCACTGCGGTGTATTGTTGGCGATTTGGCATCGTAGTGGGAGGACAGAGGTGATGCCTCTTGCGTGTTGAGAACATAACATTACGAACCAGGCTATGTGACTAAGATCATGATAATTAGAAGTGGGAAGATAAAAGAGAAATGCAGGGAAAATCAACAAGGTTATGTCGGTCTCTTAGTTGAATCCGAAGATCCCTCTAGTCAAAACTCCAGAGTTGTTAACAATAGATTGGCACATAGGCTTCTTCTCGTATGTCAGTTATTATTAGCGAACAGAATTAATAGTTAATTCTTTTCACAAATCAAGATACAATATTTTCTCTCGCACTTCTATACTCGAGTCTTGAGCAGGTTGGGAACAGAAAGAGATTACAATTAAACAAACTCCAAAAAGTGGTCCGTAGGAGTCGTATAAAAGTTATCGAAACGTTGAACCATGACCACATATCACATTTAGCGAGTCTAGTGCCATATTATAAGTCAAAATGATATTCAGCTTCTAAAATAACTTTATGTTGGAGACGTTTCATGGTTAAATAATTTTAACGAGTGAGTAGAATACCATGAATCACGTGTGCCAAGAGCCCCAAGTGGTCACTGCTTCTGGCTAGCTTCGCGCTAGGCCCGGCCCTGCATTATAAAACTTTCGTCGTGCTGCCAAAATTTTCTTCTTCTTCATCGACGATACTGTAAGCCAAACCCACCCCATACTGTTGCAAAACACAGTCAACACTTGATAATAAGCATACTAATACCTTCTCTCAGTCTAAGAATCATTTCTTTAGTAAACGTCCTCTTCTGAGCTTCCAAAAAAAGCTAGAAACTCCAACCACGTTGATGAGCCGATCCTCGTCGCACAAGAGTGAGGCCTTTTGCTCTCGAACTGTCTGCAAAGATGGCGGTGTCTTCGGACACTGTATAGAGAGTGGCGATGATCTTGTCCTTCTCCTCGTCGGCTTCGGTCGTGAGGTTTGGGTGTGTGATGATGGACGTCTGAGTGGCCCTATTTTCATTGTGTGCCCTGCTGATGCAGGGTCACGAAGAAGATGTTGTTCGCACTTACACGGCGCCGTTCGCCTTAAGTCACGTTGTGTGCGTGGTTCATGCTTTGCCTACTTATCCTCTAAACACTGGCACACGATCGTCGCACGAGTTTATATGCTGGTCAGGTGCGAGAGTGATAACTTGAGCTTGGCATCTAAGTTCAGCACAGCTATTAAGATTTAAACTATCGATAATGGATCTTCACTACACAATAGAATTCATACCTTTCAAATACGCATGTTCTTCGCTCATTTCTACTACTAACGTAAAAACCGACTACCACCTATCTCACCAGGCCCACCCGCGCCAAGTTTGTACGTGTACTAGTCTACTTGATCCTTCAAACGAAATGCATATGAGTAATTGACCAAAAGTCCTGGACCGCCTAGCAAGTCCTAAGAACTTCGGTCACCAAACATAGCGTTGTTGACTGTGCCGCGTCAGAAAAGCACACCTGCTAGTACCAACTTTTGCGACTCCACGCGAAGAATAGCATAGAAGGGTAGTGGCACCGCCTCGGGGGCAAATCAATTTCATTCACAGATGTTTCATCCTACAACTATGTTTTTGGATGGGTTTCCATGCATTTTCGTGACGAATATGGAGGGTACAAGATTCGATGGCGTGTCTCTGAAACCGCGCTCACAGTCTGAAAACGGGTGTTGCTTATCGCCACATACCAATTTTGTGGCAGGTTATCCATGAGAACGTGTACACGCCTTGTCTGCATTCGCTCCATGGTCTGACATCAGAGGTAGGAAGTGGCATTACAGTTTTCGTGGTGCAGCAGATCTACCACCAGATTCTACTACCAGCCACAATCAGCCACATCTTCCAACAACACCACTGCGCCTCAATCCGGTATCTGTTAAGAATCCTTCCCATTCTACGACCAACTCAAACGGGATATCAAAAAATGACAAGTTTTTACTCTTTCCAATCCTCTTGTTGGCTTTTATGGCGTTGGTTTTTTTGCAAGTCCTAAAGTGGGTCACGAGCCAGGTCCTCGGGTCCAAGTGAGACCTTGAGTAGCTGAGACTTCATAAAAATGCAGGCAATGATTGCAGGCTCGCGAGCTTTTGACTACCCGCGATTAGAACTAGAATGATCATTCCTTCAATCAGTAATCATGAACATTTCATACTTGCATTTTTCGAGTTGTCAGCAGAGAAATAGCAGAAAGTCCACGGGGTCCAAGGCGGACAGCACTGACTCTCCTCATCTGTAGAGACATAGCCTTTCGCACACCGAAAAACACGATAGGCGTGACCTCCACACACCCTCCACACATATCTCACATGTAGCACAAGGCTCTTAGGCACCTGCACTTAAGGGTCCTGCCGTCCACTTTGACTGTTTATTGATCCTTTCCTCTCTATACGTTGACTTTTGCTGCACGACATCTATGTAGATGCCAATCCAATCAATAGCAATACAAGCGTTCTCATTCAAATAGTCTCATCCAGCCTCAAGTTGTTTCCATAGCCTTCAGCTACTGATAGGCTTCAACGAATTTGGTCTCTTCTGAGACCACAACACAACACCATAGGTAACACGGTAGAACCCATGAGTCGACGTGTATACGTTGAACAAAGTAGAAGTGGGAACCCCCAATTCGTCCGTCCAGTTCGAAGAAACTCCACCCGCATGTCCACTCACGACAGACTCCGGGATGCAGAAGCTCAAATCGCCATCCTCGTTGACGAAAACGATTACCTTCATCGACAGGTTAGCACCGCTCAAGCCGCCGAACATAGGGCTGAAACCCGGTACCGCAGTTTGGTCAATGAACATAGCCAGTGCCGCGACTTAAGAGATCAATTGCGTACTCAGAGCCACGAAATAACACGCTTGAAGAACAGGCTTGACGACGAGAAGGAGAAAAACGACGGCTTTAAGGCTGAAATTCGTCGTTTGACCGGAGCCGGGAATTACAGGCAGAGATATGAAGATAAACTGAGGGAGGTAGCCATATTACAAAGTCGAATAGATCAAGGAGACGACCTGATCCAACGAAGAGATGCAGAAATCCTGCAATTGAACAACTTGCTGAGAGAGGAGAAGCATAGAGTCACAAGGAGGGACAGTACAATCGAAAATATGCGTCAGGTTTTAAGGGGGTTGGGATATAGCTACCGCGAGGAACGAAGTTACTGATCATACGTTATGCGTCGTCAACGTACTTTTAAGCAATTGGGACCCGTCAGGAATTTGGGCCCGCCAACTCCGCAGCTTTTGCTGCGAAGGAAGGATATCACGTCGTTTCGCAACTTGCGAGACTTGCAAAGAAGGATACTTCGATTTCATTTGATATATAAGATGCGCTCAATGACGCAGATACCTGGGTTGGTTTGGAAAATCTTCTCAAACTTGAGATATCTTACTAACGCTGTCAACCAGATATTTTGCTCTATGTTTTCTCTCGGCCTTTCCAATGGGCTCTCATTATTGCATTTAAATAGATAATTAGATAGACTTTGTTCACTTGAATATGCCATCGGTAACTTGCCGACATCGGGATCTATGTTTAACATAAGGCTGCCATGTTCTCTGGCACCTCACTCGCTAAGGTGAAGTGTAAGGCAGACTCGAAGCTTTCGAGGCAACATCGCAAGAACCTAGCCAATGCGCATTTGCATGAATCTTCAAGCATACCGAAATAGAGTCCTAGACATGGGAAAGTAAACGCTACTCCAAATAATCACTGCTGGGCCAACGTGAGTTTAAGAATTCTTTTGAGGAGGCTGGTCGTGAGTAGACTCGTGACCGGCACGCACGTGAGCAAAGTGAAGCATGCCAGCGCACACTTACTCACGTCGTTGCGCATCTGAGGTAGACGCCAATAGAACCAATAGGCTGCGCTCTCCTCTTGCTTGTCCAATCCTCGTAGGCGCGTGGGTCAAGGAGCAGCGGTTTTGGTGCAACCATGATGTTGTGCCGCACAAGGCAGCCTAGGCTGTAAAGAATTTCTCGGTGAGTTGGGGAAGGCAGATTCAAGAGCCACCTCTGCGCCTTTACCCAATGATACAGAACCTCTCCCCCCCAAAACCCAGCGCGGATTGGGCCACCGATGACTCCTTTCTTGAAACTTCCAGAGAGCAGTAGAAAGGGGCTTGGCCTTACTCGGTGACACTTCTAGGGAAAGGCTGGTGGAGGAAAAGTGGTATGGAGGGGGAGGTCTGCCTATCTCGAGGATGAACCAAAGGCGCGCAGGCAGCCGTGGCCATGGTGGGAAAGTTGCTCTTGTATTCTTTTCCTTCATAAAGTTGGAGGTGCGGCTTCTGTCTTCCCTTTATATATACACGAAATCACAAACCATCACTTTCAGCTATACAGCCTTGCAGATAATCAAGGCCCAATACTCCAGCCGACCGCTCTTATAGCTACAGTAATTGGTCTCACCGCATTGCTTGTTGGTCGAGATATACCCACCTTGGGCCCACCGAGTAGCAAGTCATCCTATCAATATGTTTTCTTCAAAGCAGAAGAAGGTCCACTATGATCGTGGCACCAAAGGGAATAAATCCGCGCATGGCCATCGCAGTACGGGAAGTAGGGATTCGGGTGTGGGAAGTTCGAGTGCCAGTGACCGAGCGTCTTTAGGAACATCACCTGAGAAAGACTACCCATACGGGATAGTCGAAGACCAGCATTACGATATCTCAGCTCTCCAAAATGCCCTTCATGCGGCAAACGAGAAGATTCGTCGGCTTGAGGCCGCCAACGCTCAATTGGACCAGCAGTTGGCGGACAGCAATAAGGAAAATCGACTGCTCAAGCGAGAAAAGGGTGACCTCTTAAAAAAGGTTGCAAAGGTAGAGGATGATCTCGCCGACGAAAGAAAAGCGAATGAGCGATCTCGCCGTGATAGCACACCACGCACTGGTGCTGCAGCCCCATCTGGCTCAAGAGGAGAGCGACGAAGTACTCCACCGAAGAGGGAACCTAGAGAGGCCAGAGACTCTGAATCACGTCGTCGCATTGAGGAGGGCTCTGGTCACCGTTCAAGCTGGCGAGAGCAATCTGCACCACTCTACGAACGGCCAACCTATTCCGAACGACCGCCAACTGCACCTCATGCACCACCAAGCAACACACCACACCCTTTCTCTCCTGTTGCAAGTGAAACGAACCCATTCTTACCAAACTCTTCGCGACCGCCTCCCGTAAATTATGCCTCAAGCTCTGCATCATATACCCCGACGACGGTGACTTATTCTTCGGCGCCTTTAACATATACAAGTGCAGCGTTTGCTCCTCCTCGATCTGGATCAGCATTCCCTAACGACGGGAAATACCACCCATATCCTTTGCAGTGAGAATAAAAATGAAATTATTGATCACTTGGGGTGACACCTATCATCCATTCTGCAATTGGGCAGCTGTCCTGGAGATGTTGTGACGTAGAGCGTTCACGGATTCTCCATATGTGATCCAAGCCAACAAAGCCATAGTGTCAGACTTTAGTCCAGATCCACTTGGGAAGGCTTGACCGGAATTTGACTATAGACCTGAATGCATGGTCAGTCAACTCATGGCGGCAGTTTCCTCAATCGGAATACCGAGTGTGTAATAACCTCTCGTCTGCCTATCTTGATGCGCCGAGTAGATTCGAGGCTTTTGGCTTGCTTTTCAAGAAAAAAGAGGAGTGGATTACATTAAGATGGAAAAGGAAGAGCTCAAACTATTATTGCTAGGTATGTTGATTTTGTTTGAACAAGTAGTAAAGATGCTAATGATTCTAGCTATAGCAATCTATAGGAATCTAAGTATAACGCATTGAGACATGTATACAGCTCTACTTGGAATATGGATAAGCCTTGAATGACATTCTTTCTTCGGTCTTCCGTATAGTGGTACTTTTAGATATTTAGATGATTAAAATATTACGCATTAAATCTCTTATGGTGGCTGTCAGACTCTCCGCTATCTATAAGTTATGAAGTCTTATCAAAAAGCAACGAGCTTTTCCATGATCATCCTCGCACATTTGGCCTACTTTGTCCTCCATTAAAGTAACAATTACCTGTCACCTTGATCGTCTAGGCGACATGTGTAAAGATCTGCTATATTATCTCGCAGCGGACAAAGGAAGCATGATCACGAGCCACAACTCCATACGTCGCAACGCCCTTAGCCTCAGTTCTCGTTGTCAATACGATATACGCCTTGGCAATCATGGAATCGTTCTATAACAAATGACTTTTGCCTGGTATATTTGTCTTTTCTTAGCTACTTTCCTATCCTTCCGCTTTGCTTTGTAAGACCAGTCTAAGAGATGCCATTTCAAACCATGTAGCCATCTCCTCTCGGTTGTTGTGCCCAATGCAACGCGCTATGTCGGTCTTGATCTTTTGAAGCCCTTGGAAAATAGGCGGCGACGAGAAAGAAGCCGAGTTTACTGGTTAGCTTTCCGTTTTGGTAAAATTTGGGGGGTGGGGGGGATTCGTCACAGACTTTCCTTGCCGCAGGATGATGAGGAAGCTAGAAGCCTGATAGGATAGGTTTGCAGCAGACTGAAGTGCTCGGTAAAGGAGAGTCAGGTATATTTGATTGTCACACTGTTTATTTCGTGCATGTAATGACAGGAATTGTATATCGCATTATATCTCAAAAAAATAAAATTGAATGGGTTTGAAAAGACATCTATATTGCCATAATATCAAGGCTGGTGGTTGTGATGCTATGATGCTGTGGATTTTGAACATGTCTGGGGGTAAAGTGGACGATGGTGACACCAGTGCTATAGTGCCATAGTAATGGAGGATTTTGGAGGAATTGTTTCTTTCCTAGAACTCAGCTTGCGAGGGACGATGAATACTCTTCGACTATAGCTCAGACAGAGCATCTCTAGCCAGCGTAATTCTTATTCGAGACAATTAAAGCACGGGCCCTCAATTCAAAGGGGTTTCTGAGCATAAGACACAACTCTCTCTAAATTATCATCTCTAGAGGACACGGTGCGAAACTATTAGGGCACTACTGCTTCTTTGTAAGACAGAGCCCTGTATGAACAAACTTGCTAACTGGTTTTGGGGGACAAAACACCCCCTTTACCTGCATTGAACTTGCGTAAGACTACTGGCATATTCAATGAACCGCTTCCAACAAATTTGCCATGCCTGCCATATCTGTCATGTATGCCATGCCTGCTTTGCTTGGATGTTTGGAGCAAATCCCAAGCGGTCCTTTCTCCCTGTGATAATTGTTTAGAGGTCCTACTCCTAGACATAGGTGAAGTCGCCTTCATCCAATTGTCAACGTTTCGACTCTCATCATAAATGTGCCAGAGAAAATCTGCTGTTACGATATTGAGTTCTGAATGATAAGATGCTTAACTGTGCTGAATTGAATGCTGATTGAGATCATAGCAATATGCGACTGATTCTTTCACTTTGCAGCCGGTCCAGCTGGGGAAGAAGCTGGAACATCCGATGATGACGAAGCAGCTCCTCTCATACCTCCGCGACCTCCTCGTCTTCCAGTAGACCCGCCTCGACCACCACGACCACCTCTGTCGGGTGTACGAGGAGCTTGATGTTGAGGTTTCTTCTCTGCAGATGCTACCTTGCGTTGCATGACTTGAACTGTTCCTCGGGCAACAGTGATAGGGTTGGCTGCCATTGCCTTTTTCAGCCCATCAGTGTCGACAAAGTTGACATAGGCGAAGCCCTTCCTTTTATCAATCTCAACTAAAGATACGGCGCCAAATGTTTCCAGTACTTGCTTCAGAAGCTCCTCGGTCACGCCTTGTGATGGATTGGCATGCTTAACAAAAGCTTGAGTAGCCCCATCTGATGGTGCCGCCATTGTTTGGGGTCGTCGAGCTGGGGCTGGCGCAGGTTGAGCTGGAGCTGAATTCGGCGTTGCTGGGGTCGTAGGTGTAGCTAATGCATTTGGTGTAGATGGTCCAGACTGCGGTGTCTCGGTTTTCTTGAGTAACACCACTGGAGTTTGAGGACTTGCAGTTGCCGGGCTAGCTGCAGAGGATTTGCTAGTATCCAACACTGGACCTCGTGTGCGGCGAGGAGGTCGACCCAGAGTTCGTGATGTACCGGCTCCTCTAGGAGCAATAGGAATGCTAGACGCATCTGAAGGCGATGACGGTGCTTCAGAGTTTGGCCCATTCGCTGCTGCCGACCGTTCCTCCTTTTGCGCATTCGCCAATTCTCGTCTACTCAGACGAGGGGTAATTCCAAGATCACGCTGTAACATGCGTACTTGGCCAGGAGTAGCAGCACCTCTCTGGCCAGCCGAGCCTTTGGCAGCCTTTGGTGATAGGACATCGCTAGGTTTCTCATTTGCCTTATCGTGAGATTTTGATGATGACAAATTAGACCCTGCTCTTGAGGCAGCTTCTCGGTTCAGGATTTTGATCGTTTGTTTTGTTGCCCTCTCGACGGCTTTGTCTGGTCTCGGCTCTTTGCCCTTCTTACGACCATCCTCGGCAGCACCCGCGCTAGACAGCTCCTTGGATAACTTCCCTTTAGCTACAATGGTTTCTTGTTTTCTAGCTGCCTTAGCGGCTGCAATCTTTGCTGTCTTTTTGTCTCTCAAATATTGTATCAACGGCGTCGATGTGACCTTCTCAGATTTTACTGGTCCACCTCCCAAAGTGGGCTCTCCGCTGGGTTCCTTTGCTGCTGTTGGATTTGTCATATCTTCCAAGAATCTTTGATAGTCTGGATCTTGATCAATAGTTCCGGCACGTTGATCTACACGGTGACGCACTCCTGGTATTCTGCCATATAGAGAGTGTTCCAGTACTGGGGGTCCTACTAAGCAAGGGTTGGAGAATGTGTTCTGGGCATCTTCGAAGACTGCTTGCGATATCAACTCAGCCAGAGCAAGCAAATTCTCTTGCGTTGTCATATGCAAATATGCGCGAGAAGGTTTGCTTGGTTTCGCAGGGCTAGGAATAAATCAGCCAAAGTCACTTAGAAGACGGATCACTTACTCTTCAGAGTCCTTTCCAGGCTTGTAATTGAACCAATCCACCTTCCCTTGTCCAAGGTTCCATGTATCCCCAAGTATACCCGTAAACTCCCCTTCTGTAAGACCAGGTGGGAGTCGTCTGACCACAACCTTGAGTTTTTGAGAATGGGACTTAGTTACAGCTATGTGACACCCACACGTTAGTAATCCATTCCAGCAACACGCACGGCTGTTAAATAAGAAACGAGTAAATTATGCGTACCTGGGCGCGACGAAGAAGGGCCTGTATTCATCTGCGATGCCGCGACAGGTAATAATCCATTTGTCTTGGAAGAGGAACTGCCATGTGTTGCCATAGTGGGCGTATCCTGTGCAGTACAGCCGGATTAATACACCTTTCAGTGTAGCTTCTAAGATGTATCGAGATATCGAATTTGGAATCAAGCCAGTTGTGAATGTTGACAAAGTCTTCGCTTTGGATTCTAACTTGAAATCAGCCATGGACTTAAAAGAAGACGGTGACCATTTCGGTCTGCAGGAAAATTCACAAGGTTTCTGATTTGAGAATTCAAGTCTCATACTATTCTTTCTCACTTTAACATGTGAAAGCTGGCCTTCTAGCCCGAGAGATTCCGGTGCAAGCACTGCTGTAAAGGTCGCAGATGCCCGTAGTAATTGAGAGACTCTCGGGAACATGAAAGTCAACCCTGCCTGTGGTTATCGGAATCTTATCATGGCTAAACCTCGGATAACCACACCCATGCGGCCGCACCGTCTCTGTAGACCATGGCCAACACAGGTATCAGTATATTTACAATCTATACAACCCGCCACATATTCAGGTATGATGCCCTATGACACCAGCCGAGAAGTCTCTTATTGGGATTCTTCCTGTATATTGATATCACGATGCTAACATCTGCACAAAGGAGCCTCGACGACCCCTCAAATCCTTGAATTCGAGTACGACGTCTCTGTATAAAAGTGTTCTCTTACTCCATCAGCATTTCTACTATCACAATAGGAGGTCGGAGAGAATCACCTCCGCTGTTGTATAATTATCGCTAGCGTGGAATTGTTGCGCGCGTTCGACAAGACCATATTTAACTCCATTTCCAGAGTTCGTCAACTTCGGTCAGACCCGACTACTACTCTTTCTTGAAGCTCAGATTTATAAGGCAAAATGGCCAACGACGGTTAGTAGAATCAATGTCTACGGCAGGAACAGGGTCTTATCTGTCTTGCTACAAATGCCAACAGCTTCATTTGCTAACGCCACAACCATAATCTAGTTCCTCAGCCTGGCCCGGCTACTCTAAGCCCAAATGCAGATCTGGAAGAATGGCTTGAGCAGGCGAAACAATGCAAATACCTACCAGTATGTCCTTTTGTTAAAGTTTGATGTGAAAGCCTCAACTTCCTTCGCGGACAGACTTCCATCACAAACTTTGACCAACCTTTAACATCTTGAAGGAACCTATAATGAAAAAGCTTTGTGAAAAGACTAAGGAATGTCTAATGGAAGGTTCGAACATTATTCCCAGGCCATTGACAATATGCTAACTCAAAATCTCTCCAGAGTCCAATATACAACCGGTCTGCACACCGGTCACAATTTGTGGTGATATCCATGGACAATTCTACGACTTGCTTGAGCTGTTTCGAGTGGCAGGTGGAATGCCAGGAGAGACGAATGTCAAGCCACCTACCACCAGGACAACAGTCATTAGCTCTGATGATATTGAGCCACCGACTAAGATAACCGACCCCATCTTAAGGAGCAAAATTCGTAACGCCGACAGTGGTCTTGAAAGTGGTAGTGGCGAAGATGATGATGATGATGAGCCGCGAGGTCGGCCACGCACAGCAGGACAATCCAGTCGTGGTGGTAGCTCTGGGGGTGATTCTGCTATCGGCGTCGAAGATACTGCTCCTCGAGGTGGTAATCAAAGTTTTATATTCCTTGGTGATTTCGTCGACCGCGGCTATTTTAGTTTGGAAACTTTTACGCTTCTAATGTGCTTGAAGGCCATGTAAGTGAAAGGCCGTTCTTCCCATACAAAGCGCATATGCTAATTCACCAAGGTATCCTGATAAGATCACTCTTGTAAGAGGTAATCACGAATCGCGACAAATTACTCAAGTATATGGCTTTTACGAAGAATGCCAACTGAAGTACGGCAATGCTTCAGTTTGGAAATCCTGCTGCCAAGTTTTTGATTTCCTTGTCCTTGCTGCTGTTGTTGATGGGGAGATTCTCTGCGTGCACGGGGGGTTAAGTCCCGAAATTCGTACAGTAGATCAAATACGTGTTGTTGCACGCGCCCAAGAAATCCCACACGAGGGAGCATTTTGTGATTTGGTTTGGAGCGATCCTGAAGATGTGGACACATGGGCCGTTTCCCCTCGTGGAGCAGGTTGGCTGTTTGGCGATAAAGTTGCGAGTGAATTTAATCATGTCAATGGCTTAAAGCTAATCGCGCGCGCTCATCAACTCGTCAATGAGGGTTACAAAGTATGCATCAGTCCTCCTCATGAAGTATGGTAACTAACAAATTTTAGTATCATTTCTCGCAGAAATCTGTTGTTACCGTATGGTCTGCGCCAAATTACTGCTATCGCTGTGGTAATGTCGCATCGATTATGAATGTAGGAGAGGACCTCAAACCAAAGTTCAGCATTTTCAGTGCTGTGCCGGAAGAGCAGCGTGCTGTACCTGCCGGAAGAGGACGAGCTGGTGAATACTTTTTGTAGTGCAACGACAGCACTGGAATACACACTTGAACTACTATGGCGTCTAGGAGTTGAGATGCTATCTGTTCAGCACTTTGTACAATATAATGACTTCTGTAGACGAACTGAGGGCCTTTGAGATTCTTCAAACTCACTCGAATGAGGTAAATATTCTTTGTATCTGGGTGCTTGTAGTATATGTTTATTTTTAAAGGAATTATATAACGATTGAAGATGTTGATCATCAGTGGCTCGACTAAAGGGCACTTCTATTCCATTCTAGAGATTCTGTGGTTATTTTACTATGTTACCAACATGCGGAATTGGGAAAGGGCTAGCTGGGGAAAACGGCCATAAAGTTTCTACATTTGTCCATTCAACCAATAGGATCAGATATAATTTTTTTTATGCAGCTTACCATTCTTTGCAAGATAGGCAAATTGTTCAGCTCAAATATTTTCTCACAGAAGCTTACTGCTTATGCGCTTCAGCTTTCTCTCGTACTTCCAACCTTTGTACAATAGGCACAGCTGCTTTTATCTGACTTATTAGATTTGTTCACAGTTTTGATCTGACGTTGAACACCGCGACTTTAGAGTCCAATCTCTTCTTGCTGCCATTGAGCATAGTATCTGAACCTAATCTTTTAGAAGGAGGTTGCGATTCGTGGATGCTTAAGGATATAGTCTTTGGTTCTGGTATTGAACAATGGGACTTGCTCCTGGCAGCAAGGCAAGAATTGGATCTAAGACGTGCGAATGTAATTTCAGTTTTGCAGTGTTGTGCTTTAAAATTGACTTCTAGAACTCCTAGTGTGACAATTATATGTCTATGTTCTCACTTTCCCATTTCAAAGGAGTGGGATGGCCAAGTGGCTTGCTCCTCGCTCTAGCTAATATTTAGCGATGTTCTCCACGTCGGCAGATAAACTAATATGGTCCGTCCAGCTTCTTCTTCTCATAGGTAGTTGACTTCAGTTTCATAGATATTTCGATCAGTTGTACTCCTTCTCAGATACTAAGTATGACGTCGGTCCAGTACTAAATATGCCCCTTTTGTGGGGATGTATATTAAGCGAAACTAACTTACGTTCGATCTAATTGCAAGAGCTGCCCAGAGAACATGTTTTGCTCTTTATTCACAGGAGAAGTATGAAGCCATGAGTAGACAAAATCCAGCTTAAATCAGAGCTTTATTAGTACAAGTAGTTGTGGTACGCTCAATCTACTTTACCGGATTCAGCAGAAGTATACAGCAAACATCAGACTTCACATAGCTTTAACTTTATACTCTACTGGTAATTTTAATGAGGTTTGTTGAAGTGGTTTCTATATCATGAATTGATATTTTCATCTTGGTAGACCTCTTATGTCACTTTTAGGGTCATGAGAAAGACCTTAAACAATGTACAGGTGCATATCCGGCTTCCTAGAATCTCCCGCTCCATTGAAATGAAGCAAACCTGCGGGGAACCACCGGCCATAATATATAACATTCATTCGGTAGATGTTCGTATTGTTGATTTACGTTCCCTAAAAAGTGCATAATTATGAAGGTATTGCAAAACGTTGGTTTCCACATGCTTAGATCTAATGTTCACGATGTCATAAAACGTGGTTCACGGCAGTTTAGCTATATCCAACAGCCTGTAGTATCAAGTTATTGAGTCTATGATTTCAACTTAGAAATATTTATGGAGGCATGGGGACTAAGATAGAACCATCTATTACCCGGACAACAAGCACGCGGGAGAAAGCTTGATTTATTTTAGACGCCATTTAGGCTAAGAAATTGTGAACTGCCAAAAGATTGCCCCTGGCTATGCGAACATCATTAAATATTATCATGAGCTTAGTATTCGTACTGACAGCCGAAATAGTTACCGGCTAGTAGCAATGGACTGATGGATGTTGAATGTATAAGATGCTCTCGAAGACTTGGTGCTTGTAGTTAATTCACTTGCTCTAGGTCAAAAAACAATCTTTATAACAATATGCATATTTTGAGAATCATTACAGGCTTAGGACTAGCTAGTGTTATCACAGCAGCCTCTTTGACACAGGTTTCTAATTATGTAAGTAGGAATTTTCTAGGAGTTTCACCTGCTACTTCTTCAAATGGTCGTCAAAAGCTACCACTTTGGAGAGGTGGAGAAGGAACATGATCACATTTCTTTGGAAAATTTCCACTCTTAAAACAATTTCTCACTTCCAGAAACTGCCATATTCCGAAAGACTAACACCGGGATTGATATCCATAGGGAGGAAATGCGAAGTCGAAGGCACAAATGTATGCTATCACTCCTCTTATACGGAGGTTAACGTTTAACAATCACCAACCAGGTGGGTCTATGTACCAGACAAAGTAGTGACAAAGTCACCCCTGGTAGTAGTGATCCATTCATGTCAATCTTCCGCTCAGTCCTATTTTACCAATGCAAAGATTCCTTGGAAGCAAGGATCTGACGGGAAAGGATATATTACTATTTGGCCAAGTAGTCCAAACAGTGGCACTTGCTGGGATGTCTCGAGCAAATCCTCGCTAACTCACAACGGTGGTGGTGACTCGAATGCAATTGCTAATATGATTACTTACGCCATCACAAAATACAATGCTGATGCCAGTCGGGTGTATGTTACTGGAGGCTCCAGTGGAGGTACGTCTTTCTCCAAAGCTATCCTTAGCAAGTATCACAGAAATCAAACATCTCGGAAATAGAATATACCACTTATTGAATTAGATATACAAAGAAGCTGATTGTATTATATAGCTATGATGTCGAATGTTCTTGCGGCAACCTACCCCGACCTTATCCAAGCAGTGTCTCTATACTCTGGTGTGCCAGCTGGATGCTTTGTGTCTTCATCGGGCGGAGTAGATCAATGTAAGTATTCTCGGTGATCATCAAAAATTGATAGTATCAGCGCACCCGTTTCAAAGCTCTACTCAATTCGGAGAAAACAATGACTGTTTTAGGGAACAACACTTGTTCGGGGGGACAAAGCATAGCAACTGCTGCAAAATGGGCTCAAGTTGCCTTAGACATGTATCCTGGCTACAATGGTACTCGACCTAAAATGCAAATATGGGTATGCGAGATGTTTGAAGATTTTCGACTTCATTTGCTGATAAGCTCCTAGCATGGGAGCGTAGACTCCACTCTAGCACCACAAAACTATCAAGAGACTATCAAACAATGGACAGGAGTATTCGGCGTCAGCCAAACAGCAACCGATACCAAAGCAAATACGCCAGAAGCGAACTACGCAACGAGCAACTTTGGTCCAAATGTACAAGGAATATATGCCACTGGAGTAGGTCACTCTGTTCCCAGTCACCTGAAGCAGTCAGAGGAATGGTTTGGACTTTAGAGGGCTTAGCACTTCGCATACCTGAGGTGCATATAGGGGTAAGGATAATCACAAGTCTTAGCTACACAAGTATGTATATAAAGTAAGTTAGTCGCAGCATGTAGCCACTTGTGCCAATGTTCTTTGATCTCAAAGTTCTAATAAGTTCCCAAGCGTACTTGCCAAATCAACCGCATCGTATTGATATAAGTAAAGAAGCCTTATTGTTTGACTCGTCACCATTCATGGCTCCAGGAATCTGTTCTGCCTACATCGTAGCATAAACTCGAGCCTCCACCAGCTAGAACTCCGGTTTCCAACCGCATGAAAAAGTCTACACACTCTACTGCTCAGCTTTTATTTAAGTTCTATCTTTCTGACCGGACAAGATGGTGGTTTTACCTGTCCTCAAATAACAGTTGCCTGTGACACAGAAGTCTCCTGATACATCCGTAGTATCTCCGTTACAATCATCGCAGTGTCCTCCTCTAGTACCGGAAGACGATGACCAACGTTAAATTCCATTATCACGGATTGCCCTTGATCGAAATGCTCTAGCCCTAGTCGTTGACCGCCTTCTCTCCACGGATCATCAACCCCAATAACGTGTAGCGAAGGGCAATCAATCTGTTCGGCCAGCTCTTGCTCCGTCAGCCCATAAGCCATCGGCGGTACCATACTATTCAGAAATATCCCAAAACGTAAGCCCTCTTTCCGACCCGTCCCCCTTTTTAATTGTTGCTCTAGCAACATCCCAGCTGCCGCTCGGCCACCCTGTGAAAACCCCATAACTCCAACGAATCCCAGCCCATCCTTCTTTCTTTGCTGTTCTACTGTCTTTGAAAGAAGCTCTCTAGTTCTTTCGGGCATATCTAACTGCCCTGTAAAGCTGATCCATCTGAAATACGGGCCACAACCTTCGAAGAACGGCACGACTCCAGGTCCAGGTCCAGTTTCATATGGGCCATCTATGAATACGAACGAGAAATGAGAGGCCAGGGCGCGCTGGATGCGAATAGATTGTACATTAAAGATCGTTGAGTTGGTACCACTGCCGTGAAGACATAGTATGGCGGGTTTGTTCTGACCAGAGACACCGCTTGTCGTATTTAAGAGGCTCATATTGTGACGCCACTGTTGAGAATTTCGAGTGGGTACAGCTCTCTTACAGAGACAGCGCTTAATCTAAGGTGATTAATGATATGTCTTTCCAGTGGGTGATTACTTTTTAATATTGAGCCACGTTTCTAGATTATGTATTATTTAAGTCACGTGCCTTGGTTACGCAAGATACCACACTATCGTTTAGCTTTAGCTTCCAAAAAGGGAGGGCCTAATAGACTTCCTTCAAAATCCCACATTCACTTTCACTCTCATAGCTCTATCTTCGTATGTAATTTGTATCCGTTACATATGGTATAATACCGTCGATTTGGTTTCTTATACTCTCGCTAAAACCATATCAGAGGAGAAAGTCATGCTTCATTCTGTGTCACGCTACAAAGTGTACCGAGAACCGACTAACTAAATCTCCAAAATGTATTGCCCTTGATATTTAATAATTTCTAAGATAAGATGGGACAAATCTGGTTCCAAAGAAATTCGCTCACAGAGACTTTCAGGCACGTAGACACTGGGTTTTGGTGATAGTCATCACAAAGGGGGACTTTTTTCAATTGGTAAGCGTAATGAAAGACAAAACTTCACACAACATGTGGATGTGCAGTACCGTGGTGCCAGCTTCAGAAATCGCTGAACGTCAAGTATGTGAGTTTTTTATGCAAACTTGCGTAGTTCTCAGTGTGTTGATCAATTTGATGTCTAACCTACTACCGTATCCCGTACTCTGTAGAGCAAGGACTTTTTCTTGGTACCAGATTCCTCATCATCAACAGACAATTCCCTTCTTCCTGACCAGATGTCCATCTCCTCCAACTTGACCCATTTGGTCTTTTTCCAGAACTTGTAACCTAGGAGTAGAATGACAAATACTGGGAGCAGAATGTAATTTGTGACAAATGCCGTAGAATCGAATGGATTCAGGAACGCCGTATAGCCTGTTCATGTTGTTAGATTGAAAGGTAGTATAGATGTCTTCTCACCTTGAAAAAATACTAGGAACACATTAGCAGCGAGAGCTCCATACGTTCCATATGGGTAAAACTTCGCTTTGAATGGGAGATCATCAACCGACTGCCCTTGTACTTTCAACGCATTTCGGAACCTAATATGAACGAATTCAATTGTGCCCCAGACTATGAAAGTTGCCACTAATTCAAGTATCAGTTTCGTGATAGAAATCATGATTGAGATACTGACCCCCAGATAATGTAATGAGTGCGTTGTAAACTGTACCTCCTCCGCTACTTTGCGAAATAAATGCAATGCATGCAAATACATTACTGAATAGAAGTGCGACCCATGGTACACCATGTTTGTTGGTTCTTCCTAGGAACTTGGGGGCCTTTCCGTTCCTCGACATAAAGAGTAGTGATCGAGAGGCTACATATAAGCTCGAGTTTCCCGCAGAAATGACAGATATGACGATTAGGCCATTGATTAGAGAAGCCGCTGGACCAATGCCAGCATTTAACAGCGCGATAGTCAAGGGTGATCTAGCTGTCCGAGATCCAGCAGCAAGAAGGTTTGGGTCGTTATATGGAATCAAAATTCCGATAAAGAACATCATTCCCACATAAAATATCAAAATCCGCCAAAATACTTGACGAATAGCCCGCGGAACATCTCTTCGCGGATTTCCAGATTCTCCTGCTGTGATCCCAACCATTTCCGTGCCTGCATATAATGTTCCTGCAATGACAAAGGTTTTGGCAACCCCATTGATGCTGTCAGCAAATGCTCCTGGATTATCCCAGTATTTAAAACCGATCTTTTGCGGGCCAATTCCACCCGAGGAGATGACGATAGCGATAATGAAGAAAATCACAATGCTTATAACTTTAATGAGACTCAGCCAAAATCTAAAATACGCTTGTCAGCGGTTGCTCGGCGAGGGAAGGGAGGCAAGTTTAGTCATGAACCACAAAGTATTCATTTTCGGATGATCTTTGAGATCAAGCTGGCCGATGTAGCCTACTCTAGTCATGAGATAATCCATACGAAAGAATTCTGTTGTGATTGCTGTCAAAAGTGCCGTATTGCCTTTTCTTACTCAACTTCACCGTACGCCAGTACCCCAAGCATGGACAACGACAGGAATAAGAACCAAAAGATTAATATCCAAGCCCATTGAGGTACAGCATCGGTCCAATACATGATCACAAGTGACACTGCATTATATTCATTTGCAAGAACCTTATTAAAGAACTGTCAGTTACGTTCTAAGGAAAAAAAGAAAAAGAAGCACATACTGTTACCCAAAGATACCAGTACGCCCAGCCTAACGCAAAGCTTAACGAATCATCGACGAATCGCTCTGCATACTCGATGAATGATCCAGTGACTGGTATGATCGTGGCAAGTTCTCCTAGGGACTGCATTACGAAGAAAACAATAATCCCGACCAGGATGAAGCTAATGAGAATTCCAGCGGGGCCAGCAAGATGTAAAGCATTACCAGATCCCACAAGTAATCCAGGACCAATAATGCCTCCAATTGCAATCTATATACTCGTTAGATACTGAAAAGCTGAGAGCTTAGCTAGCGAGAATAAATTGTACTCTATTACTGAGCAGACGGTAGAACAATGGACTCGCGAAAGCTCTCGAGTTTTTTTAGAGTCTTTGGAAAGCGTTTTACTGGAAAGAAAAGACAAACCATTTGTAAGTGCCGACTTTTGAGCTTACGGAGAAGCGGTGCGGTGTAGGCATCGACAATTACATCTCTAGGACCAGATGTAACATCAATTGAATCGACTTTCTCCGGATTGGAGTCCTTGTCACCATCACTTCTTCTTGCTACCATATCGACTGAGTACCACACGTGATGGAGGTATTAAAAGTCTTTACGATTCAAGATGCAAACTATCGAGGTTGTCGTACGGAAATTGTAAATCCTTAGACAGTCTTTCAATCAAAACTCGGGTAATATCAAGAAACAGAGCAAGACTGAATAATAAAGAGGCAGGTCTGGAACCTCTACACTAGCATGAACAACTCTAGTTTATTCTACTCTAAGTCCAAGACAAGATGAAAGGTATCTCAATACTAAATTGCCCAGCCCGGGACGTGATGAAAAATGGGCTCAGTACGGCAGATAATGGCGACATCCCACATGACGTGGTGTACGGTCTAAGCACAACAAGGATAAACTCTACAAACCTTTACTCTTTTCTGCACTTGAAATTGGGCTTGAACCTTGCGATAGTCAAGCATCAATTGTACGAATAGTTTTCTCGTTTTACCAGAGGGAAACAGTCAAATTAGTATAACTGGCTACTAGGCTCGAACATATGTTTTAAAACATCGTCTGCGAAAGAGAACGCTGGCACATTTACATCCCATGGCTGTGCCCCCACCCCTCGCAATCCGATTTACAAATAACGTGATATGCAGCCTCTTGAGAATCGCATTATGTAAGTGAAACCGCGATAGGCAGGGCGGTGATACCAGAAAACAGATTATCTGGTGGTAAATATGGGGGGTCTCTGAGGCAGAGTACAGACTCGCTTAAACAGCGACAGTAACCTTGGCGAAAGTTCGCCTTTTCAGGGGCTTCTGAACTTAGCGATTAATTGTAACTACATCTTTCGGTGACCCAAGGCAGATGGCCCGCAGATTTGAAACAGCTTCCCTTATCGAATTCAACTTTCTGGCTGTCAATATCTAGCAAAACCTAAACACAAACCTAGCTTGGGGAACAAATTCTCTATTTGCTCTAGATTATATACCACTTCACACCTCGCTAGCTTTCAACTTCTTTTGCCCATACCGTCTGTGGGAGAAGATCCATCTACAACCGGTTTTGGATAGTTACTACTATATTGGTCGATAGGAGTCACAGCAAATTTTCTCGCAGGGACCTTATTTTCGAAAAGCACATCCAGTTCTCCGTAGGTTCGCCCCTTTGGCTCTGGCAACCGGAAATAAGCCCAAGTAAAGCAGAACCCACAAACCCCAGCCCAAAAGAAGCCAGTCTTTGGCCCCCAATTCCAAGCACCAGGACTAATCATCTGTGGCGTGAGAATATTGTTGATCAGACTAGCTAAATTGTAAACAATCCGAGCCAACACAATCGACTTTGCCTTTAGTCTTGTGGACGAGAGTTCTGACACGAGAGAATAACAGACCGGACCGATACTTAAATCGTATACGAAGGTATAAGCGACAAGCACGCCACCGATTGCCCACCCTAAGGGTCCATTTTCGCTGGAGGTCGGAAGTCCAAGAAACCCAACGATAAGGAGAAGAGTGAAGAGAATAAAGAGGCCCCAACAATAGATCGTTCTGCGGCCCCACCAATTCATGGTAAACCAAGACAGCATGGTTCCCACAGCACCAAGGGCATATTGCACCATTCCAATTTTAAAAGCACCGTTTGTGGTAAGACCCGCTTGCTGAAAGAAATAAATCGAAAACCCAATCAGACCAGAGCCGCAAGCCGTCTGAATCAACATGACAAGGCATACAATTTCAGTACGGCGGAGATCGATACCTTTGAAGCACTGTTTATAACTTGCTTCACTCGAGCCTTGCTTCTCGAGCTCATTTGTGTGAATCATCATAGCTACCGTGTTGTCGATAGAAAAACCGGCCCTTTCTGCATTTTGTGAAGATGTTAATCTGGCTAGCGAACGCTTTGCTTCCTGCACATTTCCTTTTCTCACGTGGAACCAAGGGGACTCTGGCGCAAACAAGACGCCAATCATGATCGGCAACGGCCATATCCATTGCATTGCAAATGGAATCCTCGGAACATGTTAGCAGATCCTAACTCGAATGGTCAGAGAGAGTTACCGGTAAGCCCATTGATCGTTGCGCTTCAGAAAAGCAGCAAGGACACCAGTCGCTATAAGTTGACCAAGCACCCAGCAGAGATTGATATAGGTGGTCAGATAAGCCCGGAGAGTTACAGGGCAGACTTCCGCAGCATATGCAGTCGTTAAGCCTTGAAAAACTCCCCAGGGAATACCTTGGACGACGTTTCCAGCCACAAGAGTGAGGAGATTTGGCGCGAAGAACGGTATGAATATAGAGGCAATCATGAAGGCGAGAGACCATAGCATGGTTTTGCGATATCCGATCTTGTCTGCGAACCAACCAGCAGCTCCGAGTCCAACGATTCCTCCAGCAAAGGCAGCGTTTGTTAGGCCACTCTGAATAGGTTAGGGGTTTTCGGTGAGGGGACGTGAATGAGCGGTGCTCACCTGCCAGTGGGCGGATATTTGATAACCGTAACCTTCCGTGAGTTCTCCATATTTCTCCTGGAAAGCAGGAAAAGCAAAGAAAGAAGCAATCAATGCAGTGTCATACCCTTCCATCACAATGGACGTAGAAAAAATGACCGAGAACCTGTATCGAGTCAAAATCAGTCACTTCTTCACGAATAGGACTCTGTGGTACTCACATGGCAGCCTTTTGGTAAAGCCAAAAGGATTGTTTCAAGGTCATGTTTTTTTCACATTCGGTTGCCTGCTTCGCATCCGCAGCCAGATTTGTGAGATGCAAAATTTCATTGCCGATTCCTCTCATTTGTATGTCGTCGACTCTGATAGTATCGCCCTGGTGGGCAGCCTCTTCAATCTGCACAGCTGTGGAATGGTTTTTTAAAGCCATGATTGCAACTTTTGACAGTGGAAAAGCACTTGTATGAATTAGCAAAGAATAAAAAGTCATTCTGAAACACTCTTTCTAAAGTAGTAAATTGTTAGTGCCACATCATAACTAATTGGGACTCTAAAGTTTAGTGATAATAAGTAACTCACTCACATAAATTCTCGCCTATCCTAATTCGACCAGCGTGCCCCAGCTCAAATTTCTTTCTTTCTAATGCGTGAGCTCAGCCAATAGTTGCACCTGTGTTCGGATTTGGTGTGAGCCTAAATCATTATTCGATTAATACCAAATTTGCGAGGTGAAGAGTGGTTTCAATATCTCGGGAGACTGAGATATAGACGTAGAAAAGTATTTACTTTGCCGGCACTGCGTATCAATCATTGTTTGATGCATAACCAAATTCGAGCACGTTGTAGCAGAATGGGCATAGAAAGAGATGATCGAATTCCAAGACCTACTTGATTTAAGTTATACTAATCAGATATTGGTCTGTTTTCAAATCAAAATCATTCCGAATGTTTGACGTGTATTCATTAAACCCCGCTAACCCCCATCAAGCATCCAGCTTTATCATACACGCAACTGGTCGCCTTGTGATGAACTGTATAATACTCCAAACGAAACAAATGACACCCTAAAATCCTGTCATACTTGTTTCATACTGCATTATCTTGCCATAATCATGGCTCTTTTGAGTCCTATGATATGATCTGCGCTGAATCTTTTGTTCGCCTCCTCAAATACATGCTGCCCGCTATTGATTACATGGGTTTTCATCAATCTGTCATAACGCAGGCCAGTAAGTAGTTTAGGTGTAATGAGAAAGTATTGACTTGTGTGTTCGTTACAAGCGATTTCGACCATACGTTCGTGGACCATCCGCTCGTTCCTAGGATCCATACCCTGGTTGATCTCATCGACGACGCGGAATGGGGATTGTGCGAGCGATTGAAGGGACATTAAGTAAAAAATGGTCGAGACAGATCGCTCACCGCCAGATTGACGGTGCTGGTCAAGGATCTGTAGGCTTTCGCTCTGCCTGCAGTCCTTTGTTAGCACCTCAGAAGGTGTCGAGCAACACGGCAACATACCTGAACTTGACCCTGATCTGGACAGCCCATTGATCAAAATCTTCATCTTTATGAATGCCGACCTCCCCAGCGCAACCAATTTTTTCGAAGTTGTAAGAAAACGCTTCACTTATCTCCGCAATCAATTGATCCAAGGCTGGCTCCCACTTGTCTCTTATCTTTGTGATATGACGATGAAGCTTATCAAGCCTGTTGCCAGCAGCGTCCACTTTTTCTTTTAGTCTTTCATGATCTGCCTTACAAACCTCAAATTGTCGAATCGCATTAGGATTGTTGGCATGCATATACTGGAGTCTTGCTTCTTCAGCACTGATCTCAGCCTCACGTTCCTCAATGGTTATATCAGGAGGGATTCCCTGAAAGTAGGCCTCGTTCCCTGCTGCCTTGGCTTCTTCAAGGAGTCTTGCAGCGATTGGTGCGACTCTTCTTGCATTTCGTTTTATTTCTGTCATCTGCTCTTGCACTTCACGAAGAAATTGCTCCTCGCGGTCTATGCGTTCCAGGACAGAGCGGTTGCGCACAGCGAGCGACTCCACGTCAGATTCGGCCTCGATAAATCTTACCTTGGCATCAAGAAGTTCTCCATGCCGGGCGCGGATGACCTCAATCAGGCTCTTGTGGGCAAGAACCTTTTTCATCTTTCTGACTACCGATTTCTCTTGCTTTAGTTGCAAACTTTTTATTTTTTGCAGCATATCAGCACCATCCTTTTCAAGCCTCTCGAAATTTTCTCTTTCCCGCTCTGATAGACATATAGTTAGCTCCTGTTGTAAGCAGAAATTGTGAATTCTTACCGATCTTCCTAGGGAGGGACATCCATTCACCATGCTCCCTTTGCTTGATATTCTTCTCCTTGCTCAAATCGGCCTGTTATAGACATCAGTACTTGATTGTGGAATCGAGATTACGCCTGACTTACCATATCAGCCTTCAGTTCTCTTATCTGTTTCTCAAGGACCGACATCTCTGCTCTTATTGGTATGATTTGTTGCTTCAACTCCTCAAAATGAGCTTCCAACTGCTCTATTCTCGCTCTTGCTTCACGACTTATAGAGCTATCAACAGCATGGTCTTGTGTCCAGAATCGTGGACGGCCAACAGATTTTGTTACCGTTGAGGTCGCATGAGCTCCGTAATCCTTTCGACTATTAACCCTATAGGATGTGTCACCTGCAACCCAGGAGTTACAGTTTCCATTGACCAGTAACTCGTGCTGAGCTTCAGTGACTTCTCTAAGTGATATTCCCGTAGCATTGATTTTGGAACTGTTGCATAACATTGCTAGTACCGGTTCTGGGCCATCGATATAATCGAGGGCCCAGCCATCTAAACCACACCTAACCATTTCTTCATGAGATATCGGAGGACGCCTCAAATCAGATAGTGGAATTGAAATCATCCGAATGGTGATATCGGCTAGTCCCATCTTCCCATTTAGTTGGTCGCTGAGTTTCCTAGAATCATTTTTGGTCTGAGTTGTGAATGCGAGAAAGTCCTTGAACCCAAGCGGTGCTTCGACGTGTGCGATAAAATGCGAGAACTCTTTTTTTATAGCACAAGAAATGACAGCAGGGGGGTATATCTCCTCTTCAAAATCGTCACGGTGATCCTGAATCCATTTCCAAGCCTGTGCAGCATCCTTTGAAAAATCAGTGATTCTGCTGACTTGCTGCCCTTCTTGGGTTTGGGAATCTGCGATTGCCTGCTCGGCGGCCATTTTCTCATCTCGGATCGCTCTGCCCCTTGAATTAAGATCTACATTCTGATTTTTAAGTTCTGCAAGTCTTTCCTGTATCCCACGAATGTCGACTTCTTTGGCCCTCTGCATGGTTGTTAGTCAATAACACGCATGACCTGTTGGGTACGTACGATCTTCTCATTCCATTCCTGGCCATTAAAGTCAGGGACATTTTCACGAAGCTGAGCCTCGAATTCTCTGAGCCGGGTTCTCGATCTGACAACGTCCTGTGCTCTCTGCTTACCAGAATTCTTCTCGGCCTCAACCTCCTGATCAAATTCTTTGATTTCAGTGTCTAGTTGCTCGACTTCTGTAATGGCAGTTTGGGCATCTTGTTCAGCGTGTTGCAGTACTTTCTGACGAGAATTGATGACTGCTCCAAGGATTTCGCGGTATTCGGTCTTACGGTTCACTGCCTCCAGAGAGGGCTGTGATTCGTCTTTCAAGCGTTGCAAGCGTTGATGAGCTATCGTTTTCCGCTCTTTGGTTTCTCGGCCCTTTTTCTGTAATTCCCTATACTCAATGAATGGCAAAGTCTGCTTCAACATAACGACATTGTCCTTAATTGAATTAATCTCCTCTAGCTGCTCCTTTTGTGCCTGTAAGCTGGCCATCTTACTCTCGACACGTGCAAGAGCCTCCTTATCCTCTGTTCCTTGCCCTTCCAGTATCTTTTGCTCTTTACGGAAAGACTTCAAATTTTCATGCCATGCTAGCATAGCTGGGGGTGCTGCGGCTCGTTGAGTCTGCAACAATAACTCAACCGGAGATAGAGCTGCAAACTCGGACACTTTTTCTTGTGGTAAAAATTGACACAAGTTGTCGATTTGTATACTAAGACTCTTGCATAACAACTGTACTTCTTTGAGAGGACATCTTTTGCCATTTAACCACCATTCACGACCATTTCCATCTTTTGTAATCTTGACCTTGACCACATGGTTTTCTCCGCCTTTGACACCCTGAAGCTCAATTTCGATAATTGCGTGTTCCTGGTTGTGCTTTACAAACTCCCCTATCTGCCCAGCACGTCCTAGGTGTATTGGGCCCCATCCTAGTCCCAAGCATATCGCACAAACCAATGAGCTTTTACCAGTACCATTGGGGCCGATTACCATGTTCAAGTTCGGACCAGGGAAGAATTCGGCTCTGGCGTATGTTACGAAGTCGATGAGCTTAACTCGAACTATAGACCCAACCTGAAACTTAGTACCACTTTCAAGGGTTGTGGTTCTATTATGTCTTCGAAATTCGGAGTCTTCTGGCTCGGGAGACTTGCTCGAAGGGTTTCCATCGCTACCATATCCATTGTGTCGAGCGCGTTTTGAGGATGTAGACGGGGTAGGGCTTTGCGAACTTCTTGCAATATCGGCATCCTCTTCATTTTCTATATCCGATCTGCTTCGCCGAAGACTTATTTGTGGTGCCATTACTGGTCTTAACCAGATGAATGAGTTAACTGAGATCAGATGGTTAGTTGTGCCATTCGTGGTTGCAGACGCGTCTTCCAGGTAGAAACGCGCTAGTGCCAAGTTACCAGGTATTTAAACCGTGATCTTGTCGGCTCCACAATTCGGATATCTTCATATCAGCTCCGTAGTTTCAAGACCTCAACTTAACGTGATATCCACGGTAAATTTCAATCACCTTATACGGACTATCTCATTATCTTCTCACACCTAACAGTTCAGACTGGGAATTGTATTTAGTTCATTCGTGTTGAATCGTCCCCAAAAGTGTCCAATACAAAGTCTTGCTTGCTCTCAAAGGGAGTAATACCTCTACCAAGCCAGTACCTATATGTAGCTAGCAGCCTGTATATATTCTCTTGTTTTACATCTGTACATTTGACTGTCTACTATCGCCTGCAGAGGTAGATTTGTTCTTTGATGGAGCACTAGTTTCTTACATGAAATCTTGTTTGGAGTAGAGACTATAGCACAGCAATCTCCTTGTCTCCGTTTTTTCTATAACCTCGCTAAGAGACCTGTAGGTGTTCGTATAACTTTGAACGATTAATCTGTGGAAGACAACGTAACGTTGCTCTCCGGGTTTGGCCAGGTTAGGAGGGTAGATTCCAAGTAACAGACCTGTAGCGGAGGAGTTGTCAAGGAAAGTGTACCTTTGAACCCTTATCACTTGTTTTGTCATATTCCTAGAATCGCCTTGACTTATTTGGGATAGACTTCCTCCCATCTCTTTTACATTAGTATCACATGAGTAGAGCAGCCCTACGAGACTTTCTGATACTTTCGTGGTATTGAAGTTGGCCAACAGTGGCCAGGATCGATAGCATCAGGCTCTCATAATACCGATATTTCTGTGGTGTCAATCTTAGTGACAGTTCAGTCTCTCTAAATTTCGGCCAACTTGCTCGAGTGCTTTGATGCAATCCCTCGAGCTTCTGGTTGAGATAAGATACATAGTAAGATCAAGTTCTGGTGTCTTAGTTTGAAGATCCTTACGCTCAATCATAACAACCTAGGCGCTCTAACCTAGGAGCTAGTCTAACTCCAAGTTCCTAAACCATCTTTCAGCTACTAGCGGAACCTCAAGGGTAGACAGTAAGTACCAAGGCATCATACAGTAGGAATATAACTGTTGGTGAGGGACTACTCCGATGCTCAAAGTATAGCCATGACTACAGAAGTTGCACTGTCTGTCTAGTTCAGGTTGAGTTTTTGTTTTCATTAACAAGTCTCATTCCCATATTTAAAATGAACCTGTGCAAAGTTCTAGTGTCAAGTGAGACAACTTTGTAAAGATGCCAAGACATTCCAAAGGTCAACGCCTAAGAATTCTACTACCGTAGGTCAACAACGCATTGACAAAACAAACATTCCATGTCTTGATGTCCCGAATTGCTCGGATTTTCGATATCGTCAACTTCTTTCTCCCTCGTTTCATCCACTCGTTTCGCCTCTCGCAGTCGCCGTTCTATTCTTCTTTGCGTGTTCCGAATTAGCATTCTTCCATTGTCGCTCTCTACCTTGAGCTGCCATTCATAGTAAATACCCGCAAAGTTCAGGTTTGAAGAAGGCTCTCTCCCATGAGAAAAAGCCTGTCCTGTGGTCTTCTGAGTATATTCTGCCTATTGTCTTAATATTTAACAGAGAGTTTCAACACCCACGTTCTTTCGGAACAGCCCATCATAACACCACTCCATATACGACTTTTGTAGTTAGAGGAATAATCTACGGCATTTCATTCTTACTGGTATGTACCATCAGATTAGAGGAGCATACAGATTTGGAGTTGCCCCAAATGAGCGCTCTTCAGCCCGCACGACCACCTTCGCGACGCGCTCCTCTTGGAGAAGCTACTCGGCGAGTCAATAACTCTCAACAACCCCGGCAAAGCTCCAGCTCGAAGGATTCTCAATTTCCGCACCATGAAAGCTTGAAGCAAGATGGACTCCTCCAAACTATAGGCTCTTCCCCAGCATCGACACTCTCTCAAGGAGAGTATTATCCTATGAAGAAAGCACCGCGAACGGGATCTCCAGGGCCCAATGTCAACAACCCACGCTTATCAGCGATATCAAAAGAATCAAATCGTAACTCCCAAATATCGACCGTTTCGACGAATGCATCTGACGGAAAACGGATTAAAGCTCGCATTGGACCTTGGAAACTTGGGAAAACATTGGGTAAAGGAGCAACTGCTAGAGTACGGTTGGCACGACATGCTTTTACCGGTCAGCAAGCAGCGATCAAAATCGTGCAAAAAAAGAATGCACAGATGTCTCAAGCGGGAAGTCTCGTCGATCTAGATATCTCTGATGGAGACATGTTAGAGCTCGACGATGGAGTCAGACGAATGCCAATGGGAATAGAAAGGGAAGTTGCAATTATGAAGTTGATACAACACCCGAATATAATGAAGCTTTATGATATTTGGGAGAATCGTACAGAGATGTAGGCTGCCTCTTCAGACCGAATTCTTATTCATAACTAATGACTGTGGCAGATATCTAGTATTAGAATACGTTGACAACGGAGAGCTTTTCGAGCACATCACTGTACAAGGAAGATTGCAAGAGGAGGAGGCGATCAAGTACTTCCGGCAAATGCTAAGTGCAGTAGGTTATTGTCACTCGTTCAACATCTGTCATCGAGATCTCAAACCTGAGAACGTACTATTGACCAAAGACTTTACGATCAAGATTGCGGATTTTGGAATGGCTGCTTTACACCAAGGTCCAGACCACAAATTGAAGACATCCTGTGGAAGTCCTCATTATGCGGCTCCAGAATTGATCAAGGGATCACTGTATCGTGGTGACAAAGTGGATATATGGAGCATGGGGGTAATTCTCTACGCAACTTTGGCAGGTCGCCTACCATTTGACGTAGATGGGAATGATAGGGATTTCCTATCTCTGCTTCTTGCAAAGATCAAGCTTGGAGACTTTGAGATGCAACCGGAATTTAGCAAAGAAGCGCAAAATCTTATTTGGAGAATCCTACAGGTTGATCCACGGAACAGAATAAACATGAAACAAATATGGGCTCACCCTCTGATTCGAAAGTACGATTACTTGGATGATTATGGTGCTGGATCATTTCCGATATCCCCTAGCATAAAAACTTGCGGTCGCCCTGTGCTTCGAAGAAGTGAAATCAACAAAGAACTAATGAGGCAGCTAAGATCTATGTGGCATCGACTCAGTGAGAACGATCTCATGGAGGCGCTTCTAAATGAAAAGTAAGTTGCGATATATTTTGAGCTACCAGTAATCTGTCTACTTGGATGCATTGCTCATACTCCTCAGGCCAAACGAACAAAAGCTGTTCTACAGTCTTCTTCTGAAATATCGAGATGCTCAATTGGAGAACTATGTCCCAGATATAGGATATTCCAACAGTGACTATCACCACATCAAACCCCTCGCTCTAACGAAGACATACTCGACACGCAACTTTACGCAACCGAAAGCCAAAGGACACGGTCGACAAATTTCGCGCTTTACAGTCATCAGTAATGTGGCAGAAACAGAGCAGAGTTATGACCCCTTCAAAGCGTCTCGCCCTCAACATCTGAATAGACTCCGTACAGAAGATCGACCTAGGGTAACGATTCATCGCACTCGTCCGAGTGATGATGATGGTCATGCAAAAACTACTTCTAAATATCGACAAGATTCTCATACCTCTTTTGCCTACTCTGGGAGCAGTGATCAGAGTAGGCAAAGACAGCTTACAAGCCAACGCGCCTATACTTCTCGTAGCTCTCTGGCAAGCTCAACTAGAAGCAGAGGCAGTGGATCATATAGACGTGCCAGCTATGGTTATAAACGAGGGGTCAGCTTTTCCCATCTTCGTAAACAGCCTGTGGCGAACCGTGGCCTGAGCAAGTACCATAGCAATTACACGGAGGTTACAGATAACGATGGTGATACACTTCGCCCCGTAGCAGAAATGTCTACTTCCACACAGTACATTCGATCGAGAAAATCCCAGGAGTCTCGACCAAACTCATTGAAATCTGACTTATTATCCGCCCGCTCTAGTCAATTATGGACGGAAGATGTAAGACAGCTGAGCAGCAGCCTTGCCAAAGACTGCGACGCAGCTTTTAATCGATTGGAAACGGTAGAAGAGAACCCGAGAAGATATAGTGCCCCATCGTCCCCTCCATCGAACAATAAGGCGACCTCCTACCTAAAAGTTGCTAAAATATCAAATCGTGTATCTCTCAACGACCGGCCACTACCTCCAGCACCTGCACAAACAGAGGAAATAAAGTGTGAGCTTATTGAAGCCCGAAAGCAAGCAGAGCTTCGAAAGATTACCGATGGGTCTGATTCTCCTGGCTATCTGAATCGAATGGTTTCGCACATAGACCGGCTTATCCAGCCCACATCTCCAGTGAGGTCTCCCTTTGATCGCCGATCATCGTCGGCACCAATAGATTCTAAACCCAGTAGAACTAGTCAGCCATTGCCATCAATTTTTGAGGTTCGGAAAGAGGAAGGCTCCCCATCCCGTGAGGTGTATACTGGTAGGCTTGACGATTATCATGCCCGTGGAGGAGCTAAGAATTCTCGCATAGCCTCTGCTCCTGAGCCGTGGGATTCAAGAAAGAATCAATTGCAAGACCGTTTCGCGAGTTTCGGCTCTGATGCCAGAGCAACTATCCGTGTCGTTCATTCGGATAGCCCAGTTAAAGCACCTGCACCACTTACTATCCGAAAGAAGAGATCCGATGGTGGCCGACCAAAGCTTATGACCAGAAAAGATAGCGCGGGAAAATGCATTTATCAGAATATAAATGGTAATACCGAGTGTGAACTTCGACGGGGGTATCAAGCCGAATCCATGACCGAGAATTTGTCACGCAATATGACCAATACTAATCGTAGCATGGATACTTCAGCGAACGAATCTAATCCTGGTACAGTTTTGAAAAAGAAGTCAACATGGTTCAGACGCAACTCGAAGTCAGGAATCGAGCATGAGTGGAGAATGAGAATTGATGGTGGAACTGCCGGCCAATCGCAGACCTCCAGTACTGATACTTCTGGTCGAACAAATTCGGACGTCCCCCTTCCAGTAGCACAGAAGACGAAGTTTAGCCTTGGAAGATTGTTCAAAAAGCGTTCTTCAAAGGTTAACATGATGGCTCTAAGTATGTCCCTCATCTATGACATTTTGGTAATATTGCTGACAGTACCTTTAGCAAATGATAATTCCGAAGAGAGATTTGACAACGAAAGTATCGCAGATTCTTCCGAAGAAGATCGCCGCATTCCAAATGGTAGGCGAATCTCCAGCAATGATGAAGCAAAGACACGGCAAATTGAACCACAAAGAAACTGGCTTGCAAAACTTTTCAACATTAGACCTGCCGCAAAGCTGGTTTGCTTTAATGTGTCCAAATCCAGAGCGCGGGTTGAGGTTGTAAGAGTGCTGAAGGAGTGGAGACGATACGGAATCCGAGATGTTCAGACAGATAAAGCACGTAGTCTAATTTTTGCACGAGTTGCCAAAAGAAACTGTAAGTGCACCCATGGGATGCTAGATATATCCTAACATCTATCTAGTCCTCGATATGAAGGAAGTTGCTTTTGCAGCTGAATTCATGACTGTCATTCACCATGGAAACCGAGGACATCTTTGCATCAGCCGCTTCACACAAGAGAGGGGTGCAGCCAGTAGCTTCCATCAGGTAGTCGAAACTCTAGAGACCGTCTTGAAAGCCCGGGGGATGCTAGTCAATGATGAGCGCAAGAGTCGAATGATGGTGAAGACCCTAAGATCCGCTCACTAGACACCGCCATCGTCCTATATGTGAGTTGCAGCCTTCGCTGGACGCCGTCTACTGTTATGTTTGCCCAGAAACTATACCGTGGGTTGTTGGATTATATAATGTCGATCTCTCATTTGGAAAGCATTCATCGCAAAGCGCTTGACTTGAAAGAAGTAACCGTACTTCAGTGCTGCACATCGAGTATCATAGACGCCTAATTTTAGAATCTACCAGATGGTTTATAGTTAGGTTAAGAGGGAAAAGTTATGTAGAGTAGGATAATCGACACTGGAGCAGGTTGTTTGATACTTGCTGAGTATGAACGTTCTTTGTAAAGATTCTTCCGCTAGCTGTAGTTTTAATCAACGGCTTCTCAAGAGATTGTGTTTGCGTCAATCTAATTGAATGTGAATGTGAATGCGCGAGAGGGTGGTGGTCAGAACTGAAATGCCAGGACGACGCACACAATTGGGTCAAGATCGTGAGTGGGTAATTTGCGCAGCAGAGGGTTCAAGTCAAGGACTTGTTTGCACAAATTGTTTCTGTACGAATACAGTAGCCGGCACCCAACAAGCCAGAACGTGCTCTCCTCAAAGAGCCACGGGCTTTGTCCACATACATCCGGCTTTGAATCCCGTGTAGCCCCTTTATTAAGCGAGATATGTCAACAAGATAGACCATAGCATCACCGCTTTCTCTCACTACTTATTATTTGAGTTGGATCTCTTCTAGCGGCAAGACCAGCGTCTAACAAGATTGACAGATGGTGATGCATGGGGGATCGGTGACAATTGACGAGAACGGAGCAGCCATTTCAAGATGAGGAAATTCCGAAAATACCTCCTCATGAGATCCCGTACTACACCGTTGATCCACAACATCTCACAACTTACCATCTTCGAATGCCACCTAGCACGTTATCACCCCGACAGCAGCATCGCCAGAAAAAACCAGCTATGCAAACAGTGCATCAAAGACCACCCACCTCCCCCTTTCATCCACCCTGCCCATTCACCACGTCGGTGCAACCCGCAACCTCATGTCAACCAAAAAATGCACACAAAATGCCATAAACCCAGTCAGAACGCTCCTCTGCCCCTGGAACCTTCCCCGGCGTACCAAAGAATTGAATAATCCTGTCCGACCTTACCTAACCCCTCGTCATGTCACAACAGGCCGGGGCCCCCCCTTTTTTTTTAATACCTATTACGGCTGCAGCCAACACCCCTCCTCCTCCAAACTCCCGGGGGGAAAAAAACGTGGCGTTTCGGCAGTGTGCGGCCGGCACCCACCCACCCAAAATCCATCCCAATCCCAAGTACCGAGCGAGCCAGGACCCCGGCGCCCCACCGTTGCATTTCCCAACGGTTATCGTGGGATCTGCAACGTCGCAGCAAGCAAGCAAGCAAGCAAGTAACACGCACGCAAGCACGCACGCACGCAAGCACGCACGCACGCACGCACGGCGAAAGCCAGCCAGCCCCAGCCCAGCCCAGCCACCATAACAACCCGGCCGGTTGTGTTGTACGTGTGTGTGTTCTCCTCTGGCATAGTATGGCATGGTATGGGCGTTTCTCCTTTGTTGTTGTTGTTTTTTTTAGGGGGGAAGAGGGGCGGCGGTGGGCCGCACGCGCGCGCGCGCAACAACAGGGCTGTCGTGTGGGAGACTGGGATTTGAGACGAGCACGAAGGGGGTTGCTGGGTTTTGTTTCCCCTTCTCGCTGATCGTGCTGGCGGCGGTCCCGAGGGAATGGTTCTGGTACATGTGGAAGTGGAGGGATGGATGGAGGGTTTTTTACAGGGTGGTGGAGTGGTGGGATGGGATGTTTGTAATTGGTGCTCTGATAATGATGATGATAGTTATAATGATGAAGAATGTATTCTTGACCAAACCCGCCAGGGGCAAGGCCGTTAGAATACTAGGTTACCGGATTTTGGCGATGGATGGTACAGCAGATGATGGTGGATGATGCTACCGATCCGGGGCTTCTTGGTCTTGGTTTCGTCGTGCTGGTACAGTAAGGAAAAGGAGCGGAGAAAGGGGGGAGGGATCGAGCGGCAATTCTTTAAGATTTGATACCAACGATCTTCCCCCCTAGCCATCCCATGTACCAGAAACGTGCGTGCACTGGCACTTGCACTTATGACATATATATATATATATGTATATATATATATACCCTCCACCCCTCCTCTCACATCACATCGCACTTCACACATCTTTTCCCCCCTTTCTCTTTTTTTCTCACAATACCTTCTTCTTCCATTTACCAAAACATGTGCGCACAACACCAACGCAGGCGGGACCCCCCTTTTTTCTTTGGTTAAACCACAGAAAATGCAACCCACCGGCTGGCTGCCGGCTGCGAAAGCTGGGTCAGGGGGAGACACAACAAACAAGCCAGGGCACGATCGGTAGGGCGATATGATGCATACGGCAGTAAAAGGAGGTGCACACAACACGCTTGCCTCTACATAAGGAGCAAGGCGCCCCGGAATGGGAATGGATCTCTAGTGGATTTCCGTTCGTGAGTTGGTGAACACGAAACATCAATTTCTTCCTAATGTGCGATGTTTCTCGAATCCAGCGGCTTCATCAAATGACGGAATTGTTTTTCTTGTTCTGGACACTCGATTATCTATCGCCATCACCGATATAGGGACACAACTTTTTCGATTCGCAAGGGTTTTACTCTCTGGTTGCTCGTTTTATTAGTACAATATACAAATAAAGCGCATAAAAGCACACGCTGGTTCTTCGCCTTCTACAGAACCAACATTGGATATTTCTCCTCGCACCCCAGACATGCATGCTCCCCAGCACCACCGTCCTGAAAACACAAAACATCTCAAACCAGATTCCTCTTTGCTGCAAAGAGGTAGATTATAACCCATCCATGCGCCCCCCCCACAACCGATAAGCCCCAAGCCCAACGGCACGCCCTAGGGCAATGCATCCAAGTAGAAAGAAAAGTTAGAAGTTGAAGTTTGAAAAAAAATAACCCCTAGAAGAGAAAAGAAACCATGCATAAGTAGGAGCTTTTTCCACTTGTCCCAGCCATATCAACGCCAATATCTCCCAAAATGTCATGTATGCGCGGACATTGAACCATGCCGTCAGTCACCCCGTCCCAACCCCTACCCCTGGTATACAACAATCCACAACGCCTTGAGAGGATCATTACCCTATGTTTTGTATGAAGCGGATGTACAGCCTATTTTACTGTTGCTGTGCCACATCTCACCAGCTGTCAGCATCATCCTTTCGTTTACTGGGATCTGCAGCCTTTTCATTGGCAAAAGCCTAGAGTTCCTTCTTTGCGGTCTGAGGGCTGCTATCAGAAGCCGAATCGCTCATCACCTCTGACTTGTCAATGGGGGATTGACTGCCACCAGCACCATTTGCATTTGTGCCACTTCCAGCGCCTTTGGTTCCACAGCCTTTAACTAGGACGTGTCGCTGTCAATTCAGTTAGCATTTAGCTCATTAGCGGGAGGAAACGGCCTCTAGTTGTCACACATAAGCATCGGGGTGAGAACGAACCTTTAGGGCATCCTTTCGAGAAAAGCTCTTTTCGCAATGACCGCATGGGAACGGTTTCACCGCTAGATGAATTCGCTTGTGGCGCTTCAGATCATGATTCCGGTTGAAGGACTGCATGCATTGATCGCACTTGAAAGGACGGTCATTTTGTTGCTGCTGCTGACCCTGGTGGTGATGGCCATACATCTGGCCGCCCATCGGGTGTTGCTGATACTGCATTGGCATGCTCCCTCCGACCAGGGCCATTTGGCTTCCAGGGTTATGTACATTGGACATGATGGGTCCTGCCATTGCGGGAAGATTGTAACCACTATACGAACGTGGATGGTACCCCTGAGGTGCCTGCATTGAATGCGCAGAAGCTGGAGAAACGCGGTTTTGCGGAGGTCCTGACGTATTGGGAGACTGTTGCGTGGGCGATTGCTGGGTGTACGCAGGGAAAGAAGGCTGCTGTGGGGTGGATGATGGAGTGTAGTAGGTCGGGGTTGGTGGATGTCTTCCCCCATAAGGCTCTGGGGCGTGAAGGGGGCTTTGCGCTGGAGCTTGCGAGGATGGCTGTTGAGAGTTCATCATGCCGTGGTTACTCATCTGTTGCTGCGATTGATGTTGTGGTGCCAGGGTGGGCAGATTTTGTTGCGTGTTTCCACCGCTCGATCCCATGGACGTGGGAAACGGAGGCAAGCTGATGTCGTATGGAGGAGGAGGAAGTCCCTCACCGGCCGTTGGGGAATTTGGATTCCGGCCAGAGAAATTCATGGATGGAGAGTACAGCGGTCGTCCCGAATAACTCTGATACGAGTTTGCCATGGGTGGTGCAGAACTGTACTGGTAAGACGACGCGGGATTCTGAGGAGTTGGCCAGTAGCCCATGGCTGGTTGATAGGCAGGAGCTCCGTTGGAACTCGCGGAGCTTGCGTTGGAGTTTACACTGGAAGCTAATGGGCTCAGAGCGTCACTTAGACCCGCGGGAGGGGTCAGCACCGTGCTGAGAGCTGGTGTTGGCTGCGTCTGGCTGGTTTGTGAATATGTTGGATACTTGCCGTGCAAGGTCGACAGATGATCCGGCGGGGGAAGCTGGAAGGTGGGAAGGTTCGAGGCTGCGGATCTTCGAGCCGTGAAGCTCTGCGTCTCCATCATAGACGATGACTGTGAGGCCCAAGGCGAAGCTTTCTCGGATAGGTGAGGACGGTGAGAAGGAGCGGCGCGTTGGTTCAGCGAGTAGTGAAGGTTCAAGACAGGGTTGCTGTCGACTGCAGACAATAGGCACGTTTGGGACATGAACGTGTTGGCAGCGTCGGGAACGAGTAGATGCGTCGTTGGTAGGTAGATACCTCGAGAATCTCAACACCACGGTTGCGAAGCCCAAGCTGTCGTGGGAGAAGATTTCAAATGGCGAGCAGTAACAGTAGCAGTAACAGCAAGTAGGATGATGTTGAAGCTGTCGTTGAATTCAAGTCGGTGGTGTTTGGTGCTGGGTGGAATGTGGAGTAGTAGATGTTGCCGATCACTGGAAAAGGCTTGCGGGCGGCGTCCGTCTTATCTGGGCTGGGTGAAGGACGTGCTTCTGGCTGGATGTTGATGATTATGCTAGCGTGGCAGGCGAGGATGGTTCAGGGGCCCTAGTGCGTAAGACTAGGCACTAAGCACACTAAACATCCAGCTGGAAAAGCACCATGTGAGGACGAGGGGG
>Ga0247810_10000432_pt1 | contig 46718 bp, 49 predicted proteins | sample UWRJL119311C1_FD_179918 | JGI IMG/M metagenome (GOLD analysis project Ga0247810, IMG submission 179918) | Plant litter microbial communities from Arlington Agricultural Research Station in Wisconsin, United States - UWRJ-L119-311C-1 | ecosystem: Environmental > Terrestrial > Plant litter >...
CCACGGGCTACAAATGCAGTGCCGGTACCGGTGCGTATGCTGCCGTCATTGCCGACGTCAAACAGTACATTGCCGGTGCTGTCGTTGTTGATTCTGAAAGATGAACTAGCGCCAATGCTGAAGGTTGAGCTACCGTTAACTATGGTGAATGGATTGTAGTTATTTCCTTGGTCGTGCACGACGAAGCCGCCAGAGTTATATGTGTTTATTCTGACGCCCCCGCCTGCACCTTGAATCGTTGTTGAAGAAGCGCCGCTGGTGCTTCCCATGACGAGTGTCCTATCGCCTTCGCCGGTGCCGATGCTGATGGTGCTGTTAGCGCTGGTAGCTCTGCCGATATTGATTGCCAAGGCGCTGACTGCGCCGATGCTCAGTGTGCCATTTTCGTTGATAGCGTCGATAGCTGGGGCTAGGACATTTGTGTCGCCCTGGATGGTGCTGGCTCGGGCTGACCCGTTAAGGGTGATATCTGCGTTTTGAGCGGTTGTTGAACTTTTAATGTAGCCAGACGCATCGACGCCACCCAGCTGTGCTGAGTTAAGAGCATAGGGCGTTGCGGTCATGCGCTTCATTGGCAACATTTCGCCATCAGCAACACAGGGGCTACTTCCAAAGGTGTCACAATTAACCGATGCACCCGCGACGTTCATCGAGAGCCATAACGTATCCTGGTTCCAATCAACACTTGTGCCGAATGGATTGAGTGAACCAAGGTTGACTGAAAGGAAGCCGTTCTTTACTTCGACTGCACCAGTTGGACTGCCGTTATTTTTGTAAGTTTCAGTCCATTTGAGAGTTCCACTAGGGTTACCGGCGACATCGCCTGTTCCGTCCTGATAAATTTTAAATTGGATATTGTAGTAGCCATTAGGGACAATATCACCGTTAGCGTCAAGAAGTCGGCCTTGAAAGCCGATGGTCTTGTTTACGCCTGGAGCCGCGTTCGCGACAACGTTCAAGAATAACGTTGTAATTAACGCAATACATAGCAATAGAATACACGAAACGCGTACAGCGAGCCGCCTATCAAAGCGCAGGTTTAAAAAAGTGGAATGGTGCCACCACGTAGTCATTTTGGTTTTTTACTCTTTTTATACCCCTGTGGGGCGTAGTAAATGTTTGTATCACTTGTGACTAGTGGTGGTTCATCTAAAGCTTGGTGTAATTCTAACACAAGCGGGATAAAATTTGCAACAAATTAAGTACTTTTTAACTAACCGCTCATGCTATAATTATCGCAGTGCATAATAGGGGTGTAGGGAGCATAAACAAACAGTGAAAGTATCACGAATTGTCGTTAGTTTGGCAGTTATCGTTATCGCGGCTTCGGCCGTTGTTTTGCCAGTTGCCGCCGAAACGTACGGCGGCGGTAGTGTTCAGGGATATGCTTCTGATACGCACCTCGACTACGGCACAATTGTGCAACTAACAGGTAAGGACGCAAACCAAGTAAAGATAGCAAAACAAGCCGAACTACAAAATATGTTCGGGGTTGTTGTTGATCGAAATCAATTGCCTGTCGTGATCTCGAATGGGGCGCTTGAAAATGAAACATTTGTCGCAGCCTCGGGGACATATAATGTACTCGTAAGCACGCAAGGTGGCCCAATTGTATCTGGCGACTATGTAACTCTATCGTCTGTTAACGGTGTAGGTATGAAGGCTGGTACCGAAGAAAAGACTGTATTTGGCCGGGCAAATGGTCCATTCGACGGTAAGGGAATTACGCTTGGTACAACGACGCTTAAAGACGTCGACGGCAATACCAATCAAACGGTAAAACTAGGTTCAATTCCGGTGACTATCGACATTAAGAAAAACCCGAACGATAAAAGTACAAAGTCTGACTTACCTGATTTCCTTCAGCGACTTGGTCAGCAAATTGCCGAAAAAGAAGTCAGCCCAATTCGAATTTATTTGAGCTTGGGTATTACACTAATTAGCATTCTAGCGGCGATCGCAATCTTGTATTCTGGTGTGCGCAACGGTGTTATTTCTATCGGCCGCAACCCAATGTCGAAGAAGTCAATTTTCCGAGCACTCTTGGAAGTCATATTAACAAGCGTATTAATTTTAATTATCGGTTTATTTGCGGTATATTTACTATTAAGACTATAGTTCAGAAATAGGTGGGAAAATGGGATTATTTCAACATAAAAAGCCGGGTGCGCCAAAGACTCCTCAAGAAGAGGCGACTGAAGGTGTCGTAAATTATATCGACGAGACATTTAAAGATGAACTCCGTGATTTTGGCCGCACGTATTTTGAGAAAATTATTAATGATACCGGCGCTCTGTTCCAGCAAGACCTTAATACCACCATCGGTCAAGTGAATCTACAGTTGCAAGCTCACGTTACTAAACAGCTTGACGTTGCAATTGCCCAAGTGAATGCTGAGCTTAAAGAGCATGTTGTAAAGCAGCTTGAAAACCAATTTGCCGAATACAACAAAGAGATGAAAGATGCTCAGAACTTGGCCTTGAAATCATTGACCGAAAATTCAGAACAATTGCAGGCAGAGTATAACGACCTGCGTACAATGCTACAAAAGAATGTCGCTGACCAAAAGGTGACATTGACCAACGTATTTGAAGAAAACAAAGTACGCATTGCCCAGATGAAAGAAGCTCAAGACTTAGCTTTGAAATCACTCAACGATAGCGCTGAAGCGTTGAAAACTCAATATGCTGAAATTAATGAAACGCTCAAGACTAATGTTGCGAGTCAAGAAGCTGTGTTGGTGAGTGGCTTTGAAAATAACATGGGCAAAATTATCGAACACTACTTGGTTGGTGCCTTAGGTGACCAGTACGACCTCAAGGCTCAGTTACCGGCAATTATTCACCAGATGGATGAAAACAAACAAGCAATTGTGGACGACATGAAATTATGAGTGAGGCCGTTGTAAAAACACACGAGAATTTTATCTTGCCAATAAGCGTGGTGACTAAAATTGACGTTTCTCGTTTGGTTAGCGAAGTTGAGCGCGTCGATAATGACATGACCGCTACTGCGGTTCGCGCGAAAGCGGGTTCACAAGAACAGCCGCAGCCCATCCTGTCAGATCAACTAGCTGAATTTTTAAACGAAAATAGTTTAAAAATTACGAACGGTTCAGAGCGGACTACACTGGTAAAGCAGCTGCGGTTGCTGAAAGAGAAAGCACCAGTGCTGCATATGACATTCGCCGTGACGGCTGATACCGAAAGCTTACAAAAACTTGCTGCTTGGGCTCGCGGTTCGGTGCATCCACAAGCAATTATTGCCGTTGGCCTACAGCCAGCCTTAGTTGCGGGTGTGTATTTGCGAACGCCAAACCATGTTCATGATTTTAGTATGCGCGGTGCACTTGAAGGCCGACATGGCCTGTTGGTTGATGAACTGGAGGCGCTTCGTGTCGGCAAGTAAGAAATTCGATAAGCTTGTCGCTGACGGAAACCCCGTTGGTGAGATTATTGGTATTGATTCGTTCATGGTCAGTATTAAAGGCCTGCAACCAACTAACGTACACGCGACGGTTCGATTTGATGACGATACTCGTGGGTATGTCCACCAGGTGCTCGAGGACCACGTTGTTGTAATGAAACTTGACCCCTCTCCGCTACACATTGGTGCGGTCTGTGTTATTGAGGCGCTTGATATTATGGTTCCGGTCGGTAAGAATTTTATTGGTCGCGTTATTAACGTCTTTGGCGAGCCGCTTGATGGCAAGGGCGAGATTGTTGCCGACCAAGAGTGGGATGTATTTCACTCGGCACCGATGCTTTATGAACGTGAACTACTGGATACGCCAGTTGAGACGGGTGTGACGATCCTTGACCTTGAATATTCACTCGCACGTGGCCAGCGCATGGCGATGCTGGGGGATAGCAAGGTTGGTAAAACTGCACTGGCGGCGCAGTTAGCTATTAACCAGAAAAATACCGATATCACTGTTATTTATGTACTTATTGCTAAACGTAATCACGACGTCGCAGAGTTAGTAACGAGTCTGGCAAAAAACGATGCGCTTAAAAAAGCAGTTGTAGTTGTGAGTAACTCGTTTGAATCATTAATTCTTACATATTTAGTCCCCTATGTTGGCGCCGCTCACGGCGAGTACTTCTGGCACAAGCTCAATATGGATACGCTGGTAATTTACGACGACCTGACAGCCCACGCCCAGGCCTATCGTGAAATCTCCCTCATTGCAGGTGTTTCGCCGGGTCGCGACTCGTACCCGGGCGACATGTTCTATACGCACTCGAGTCTACTCGAGCGTGGTGGCAAAACTGAATCTAACCACGCCAGTCAAACACTCGTTCCGATTGTGTACGCACCTGGCGGCGACATTACCGCCTATCTGCCAACCAACATCATGTCTATTACCGATGGTCAGTGGATTCTGGATGAGAAGATCTTTAAAGACACTATGCGCCCAGCAGTTAGTACCGCACTTTCGGTGACGCGCGTTGGTGGTGTTGGCCAGAATAAACGACAAAAAGGCTTTGCTGATAAGCTGAACTTGACACTCGCGGGCTACCGAACAGCTGAAGAATATGCTCACTTCGGTACCGAGTTAAGTCCGCAAGCCCAAGCTGATTACGACAAAGGTAAGGTGCTGTTTAAGTTGATGAACCAAGGCATTGGTGAAATTTATAGCTTTGCCGAACAGCAATTCCTTATGAGCATTGTGCTTGGTAGTAGCCCTGAGGAAATTATTAATGTCGAGTTGTTAAAAGAGAGAGTGCACGAATACGGGCCAAAGCTCAAAGAAGATAAAGATATGAATGGTAATTACGATGAGCTTGAAGCGGCGCTAAAGGCTGAAGTAATGACAATTGATGAAGTTAAAAAGGCAGCTATCGAAAAAGCTGCAAAGGCCGATGAAGAAAAGATGCGTCAGGCTAAAGAGGCCGAGCAGGCTGAAGCTGCGACAAATGCCGCAGTTGCACCTGCTAGCGATGATAAAGAAAAGGCGGAGAAGAAGTAATGCGACGCCCTCTTGAAATCAAAGCCGAAGAAGCGGCAGCACGTTCTGTCGTAAGCCTTACGTCGGCACTTGAAAGTATCAGTAGTATGCAAATTGCTAAGACGAAAAATAAGGTATTAATTAGCAACCAATTTTTCGACGAAGTTTGGAATATTTATAAGCAAATTCGTGTTGATGTTTTGTTTAACTATGGCCGCAAAATTGATGAGACGCCAATTAATAAAGAGTTACTGATTCTTATTACTGCCAAGGGCGGACTGAGTGGTGATATCGACAACCGCCTTATTCGCAAGTTTATGGAACACTACGACGAGAACAAGAACGATGTATTAGTTATTGGGCACCACGGAACGACCAAGCTTAAACAGGCGCATGTTAACTACACTTATTATTTTGATTTGCCAGAACACGATTATATTAATGTCGACCCGCTGATGGACATCACAAAAAAATATGCCAAAAGTCGCATTTTTTACCAAAATTATATATCACTTTCTCAACAAGAAATTATTGAAGTTGACCTTAGCGATGTTGTATCAAGCAAGGGTCGTACCGCTGATTTGAGTACTATCGGCGACGATATGGTCAGTGAAAAAACGTACATCTTTGAACCAAGCTCATACGCTGTTGCGGCTTACCTTGAGGATTCAATTCTGCGTCTAACAATTTCACAGTTCATTTACGACAGCCGTTTGGCGCAAGTTGCGAGCCGCTTTAAAGCGATGTCGGCAGCCAAAGAACGTTCGATTACAAACGCCGCTGGTTTACATACCGAATATAACCGCGCAAAGCGTACCCAAGTTGACACCAGGTTGAAAGAATCTATGTCGGGTCTTAAAAAATTACGAGCCGGAGGAGCAGAATAATGAGCGAACAAACCGTGTATAAAAAAGGCATCGTCCGCACCTTGAAGGGGTTGGTTATTAAAGTACGCTTCGATGAAGGCATGCCAGACCTTAATGAAATGCTGTATGTTGATAATGATAAAAAATCACCGCTTCTAGTCAGTGCCCTGGAACACGGCGACATGGCCGTTTGTTTAAATATTGGTGGCGATTACAGTATTCAAAAAGGCGAGACCGTAACTCGCAGTGGTCGCAGTCTGGAAATTCCGGTTGGCGACGAAATGGTTGGCCGCGTGTGGGATGCTATGGGTCGCCCAATTGACGGTAAGCCGCAACTTGACCAAGCGGTGTTAGATAAGATGATTAAGCGTCCAATTTTTGCCCCAGCGTTTCAAGAGACAAGCCTGGAAAACCGGTCCGATGACGTGCTCGAAACAGGCTTAAAGGTACTCGACTTCTTTACCCCCTTCGTTAAAGGCCGCAAGATTGGTATTGTCGGTGGTGCTGGTGTGGGCAAGACCGTGCTTACGATGGAGATTATTAATAACGTCGCGACTGGCTCTGGGGCGCTATCTATCTTTGCTGGTATTGGTGAGCGTATTCGTGAAGGCCACGAACTGTTTAAGACGCTAGGGGATAACGACCTGCTGAAGACGACCGCCATGTTCTTTGGGCAGATGAACGAAAACCCTGTGCAACGTAGCCTTATTGGCCTCAGTGCAATTACGCTGGCTGAATTTTTCCGTGACGACCAAAAGAAGGACGTACTACTATTCGCTGATAATATGTATCGCTATATTCAAGCAAAAAACGAAGTCTCGACTATTATTGACCAGACGCCTGCGGAGGGTGGCTACCAGCCGACGGTCTTCTCGGATGTTAAAACCTTCCAAGACCGTTTGTCGACGAATGCAAATGGTTCCATTACCGCGCTGCAAACAATTTACGTGCCTGCCGATGACCTTTCCGACCCGGCGGTGCAAATGATTCAACACGAACTGGACAGTACGATCGTTCTATCGCGTGCCGTTGCCGCCCAGGGTATTCGCCCAGCGGTGGATATTTTGGCGTCTAAATCGAGCCTCCTCACGCCAGAAGTTGTTGGAGAACGCCACTACGCACTTGCTACCCGGGCAACTGCAATTTTGCAGAAGTACGAATCGTTGAAGGGAATCATTGCCATTATTGGTGAATCTGAACTCTCTGCTGAAGACCGTGACGATTACAACAAGGCAAAAGAACTCGTTGAATTCTTCAAGCAACGCTTTAACGTTATGGAGAAGGTGACCGGAGTTGCTGGTGAACACATGACCCGAGAAGACACGCTTAATGGAGTCGAAGCGATTATTGGTACCGTTGAAGTGAAAGAGAAATAATGGCCGAGGAAGTAGCTGTTAAGAATAGCGGTAAGCCAACCCTTGAGGTAAAAGTATACGCACCATTTAAAGTGTATTTTGAAGGCAGCGCATATAGTGTCAGTGCTATTAATGCTTCAGGTCCTTTTGATGTACTACCGCAACACCACAACTTTTTGTGTATGTTGGTACCGTGCACGCTTACTGTCCAATCGGCCGATGGGTCACAGAACATTAAGGTTAACCGCGCGCTTATGCATGTGAAGGCTAACCGCGTTGTTGTGTTTATGGATGTCTAGTTAGTAACGAAGTAATCAAAAGCGAATGGTTGGTTTGCTGGTGCAATGTTTACACTACAAATACTGAAGCCGCTATTATTACGCTCTACGTAATAATCGGTAGCGCCAGCTGCAGCGCCTACTGGGCTAATGAGTACGTGGGGCGCATTGGAAAAGCTTTGTTGAAAGTTCACACGCACAAAACAGCCAGCTGTCGGGTTATTTCCAGTGTTGATGCTGACCGTACCGGTTGTATCCGAGCCGTTTACTGAAGTAGAACCTCCAGCGCCTACTACGCCGGCGTTTGAGGTTCGGGTCGGTGAAGCGCCGGTAAAGCTAATATGGTTCGGGATTTGCAGGACGGCGTTGCCGCTCATCACGAGGCGAGTGACGGTAATTTCTGAAGCTGTGATTGCACCACTGAATGAAGCAGCGCCAGCGACGTTGAGGTCGCGAAGCGTTGTAACTCCTTGAATGGCAACGGTGGTTGCAACTTGCAGGCTATTAATTTGGGCTTGCCCAAGGTTCGAAGTGCCGGAGATTGTGAGTGTTGGAGCTTGGACGCTTCCACCGCTTTGAAAGTTACCAGCAACGTTTAGGTTGCCTCGCATCAACGTTTGGCCGGCGATAATAGCATTACCTTGAATAGTAAGGGTCTGGGCTGCGCCACCAACTGATGCGTCTGTGTTGGCTAGGTCTTTGAGCGCGTCTTGTGTTAGCTCTTGGCTGGCAACGGTTGGCACGACGGGGTCTTTTTGGCTATTGAGGTAGCTGACCGCAGCAATTGCAGCTGCAGTAACGACCAATATGACAAAGAGTAGTAAGTAGACGTTAATCTTTTTAAGAAAACGCTTAAACGGTGAGACTTTTTTTACGGCAGGCTGGTCGGTCGCAGTTGAAGGGGATGAGGCTGCTTGTTCGGCTTGCTCTTCCTCAAGCTCTTCCGGAGTCAAACTAAGGGCGTCAACTGGAGCCTGTGGCTCAGTATCTTTTGATGGCTTGTTAGCGTCGTCTGGGGAGGAATTTTTGTCTGGCTCCATTGTCCTGAAAGTCTTTAGAGTTTACGTTTATGCTTAGGTATAGCTTACTATATTTAACAAGACGACGCTAGGTTGTGTTTTTAGTATCCGTAGGGGATAATATACAAATAAAGCTTATGCGAAAACATAGATTATGGACAGGGGTAAAGGTGATACTGGCAGTGATGCTTGTTGTTGCTAGTGGTGCCGGTACTGCGAACGCAATTACCTCTAGTTCCAATAACTATCAAATGACCGAAACGCAATTTGGTTCAAGCGAAAAAAGCTGTTCTGGACAGTATTGTGCCGAGGCCTCGATTGGCGAAGCTACTGACGGAAGCTCTACGACGACCGGCTCTGCGCAGTTTGAGGATATTACGAACAACGAACCATTCCTCGATATGATTATCGAGCCGGGCGATTCGAACCTTGGAGTTCTGAGTACTGAACGTACCTCAACTAAAACAACAAGTATCAAGATTCGAAGCTATTTAATTTCTGGCGGCTATTCGTTGCAAATTATTGGTGACGCACCGAAGTATGGTGACCATACATTATCTACGCCGACTACGCCTACAACCTCAACCCCGGGCACTGAAATGTTTGGCATAAACGTTGTTGCTAATACATCACCAAGTGTCGGCGCTAACCCAGTGCAGGTACCAGCCGATCAGCAAGTATTCGGAGTTGCGAACGATAATTATAAAATTCCAAATAAGTTCATGTACCAGAGTGAAGCTGTGATTGCGCATGGGCAAACAGATTCAGGCCGGACTGATTATACGGTCAGTATGGTTGTAAACATCTCAAACTCAACACCAGCAGGCAAGTACACGGGTGACTTTACAGCTATGCTGATTCCAGCCTACTAGCCAATACTTATACACAGCTTAAGGCTGTGGATAACAAATTGTATTGCGTTGTATATATTGCTAATGGTAAAATGCGCATGTAAGCCTTATCAAAGGATATAAAAATAAACACAATCAGGAGATATACAAGAATGTATACACTTAAATCAATCTTAAGACGTGGTTCGTTGCTTGGCGCTGCGGGTGCGATGTTAGTGGCAACAATCTTGCCAGCTGCTTCTGCGTTCGCGGACGAGTTGAACCCACTGACTGAGCGATCTTTGATGCTTAGTAGCTCGGCACCTGGATTTGTCGATACTGACGGTTCTGGAAACTCGTTTGCTGCCCCTAATGCAGTAACTCCAGTTGGCGAAAACTATGCACCTGCAGGTTCTGGGCCAAATGGTAAGAAAACTGGTGAAACATTTACATTTAAGGTAAGTAGTTCAGCTACTGTCAAAGGTTTTGACTTACAATACTGTACAAATGCTGCCGGTAAGTGTCGTGCACCGGGTAACAATGACGGCGATGCAGCTGCATCTACTCCAGACCGTGCAATTAACGACCCAACTTCATGGGATGCGCACAAAAGTGACTTCAATATCCTGAATACCTTTACAGAGGGTTCGGGACCTGGTCAATATCAGGTTAAAGTTGCCGGAGTGGTGAAACTTGGTTGGACTTTTGTTGCATCAAACAAAGAAGATCAAACGCACAGTGAAGCTAAAACAGGCAAAAATAATTACGTAACACTCGCGAATACAACTGGCGAACTGATTGAAAACGGTACGCAAGTTCAAATTATTTTTAGACCTTCAGAAACTATTTACATAACTAACCCAGGTGAAGGCTCGTTCTTTACCAAAATCAATACATACGACAGTGCTACGACAACCGATTTTGTAGCAGGTGGAGTACACAATATTGATGGTGGTGTAACTGTGGCGAACGTCATGACTGATTCGATCCACATTACTACCAAGGTGCTGGAAACTATGGCTTTCTCCGTGGGAACACAAAACCGCGACAATGTTGTAGTTGACTGTCTTAACGGTAGTGCAATTCCTCATAACGTGAACAATCCATTGTCTTGCGAGACAAACAATGCGGTTCACGGTACCTGTTACCCAATTCAAAATATCAATGGTAATCGTCTAAACCTCGGTGACCCAAATGCAGAGTACTCTTTGTCTACAGACAAAGGCTGGGATGTTAGTTCATACTGGCGTCTATCATCTAACTCATCAGGTGGTGCAAGTGTTTACTATTCTGGTAATACATTAGCTAACACCGTAGGTGACGAAATTCAAGACATACACGATGAATCAATCAGTACTCCTGGTACTGAACAGTTTGGACTTGGTTTTGTAGATGCTAATAAATCTATTAATCTAACAACGGGCGTAGCGACTGCTATAACTCCAGCAGCTGATTACACTGGAGCGATATCGAGCAGCAAGCCATTTGTAACGATTAATGATCAAACAGCTGGCGTTAACGGCTTCTCCGTTAACCAAGGAGCGGCAAGCGAATACGACGAGGCTACAGGAACACTTGATAACGGTGACCGCGGTGCGGGTACGGCTAAGTTCAAGTTCCGTAAGTCAAGTTTGACTACTCCTGAACTTATCGCTCAGGAAAACACAGATGTCATTAGCTGTGCAACTGCTAAGATGCGTTACGTAGGTAACATCGCCGCAGATACACCAGCTGGTGTATACACAACTAAGATTAACTACCTTGCAGCTCCTCAATACTAAGATTCAATTTTAGACGAGAACTACACGAGTAGAATAAAAACCGGCCCTACACAGGGTCGGTTTTTATTTTCTCTACTACGCATAACCGCTATAATCAAGTACAATAACGGGTATGCAGCATACGTTGTTTCGCCTTCATGCGTTTGTATTTAACTGGCGCCATATATTTACCGAGGAGCTAGTCGCCTTGGTATTGGTGCTGTTTATATTCATCGCACCCGCATCTGCAGCTATACGCTTCCAAGAACGCAGTTTGTACATGAATAGTTCCGAGCCAGGAGTAACGACATCGTACACGGTAGCGTTTCGCTACATGAGCCCGCAGCCAGTGGGCTCTGTCGACCTATTATTCTGCGTTGACCCTATCCCGTATCAAGCATGCGTCACGCCGCCCGGACTTGATGTGTCAACCGCAGTACTCGCTACTCAGACAGGGGAGGCGAATTTTGCAATCTTATCTAAAAATACTAATCACATCGTACTGAGCCGGACAACAAGTTCAATCCCAACAACAAGCTCTTCATACAAGTTCGATAATATTATTAACCCAACCGATGCTTCACAGTCATTCTCGATTCGAATTAAAAGCTTAGCCTCCTCTGACGGTAGCGGTGCCCAGATTGATTTTGGCTCAGTAAAGGGTCAAGTAACAGGGGGGATGGTAATCGCTACTCAAGTACCGCCAATGCTCATATTCTGCCTTGCTCAACAGGTGGACTACAATTGCGCTAACTCAAACAATATCTTCTATACGGATATGGGAACTTTAGATTCAAAGTCGACTCTTAAGGCACAGTCACAGATGGCCGTGGGTACAAACGCAAGTGGCGGTTTTGCGATTACTGCCAATGGAACCCCGATGAGTGCTGCAACAAATGTTATTGAATCGCCTTCAAATCCAACCGAAAGTACACCCGGTAAGAATCAATTCGGAATTAATCTAGTAGAGAATAACGACCCTGCCATTGGCGAGGATCCAGAAGGTGAGTGGACGAATGCCGTGGCTTCACCCGACTATAGCGTTCCGAATATGTACATGTACGTACCGGGTGATGTTGTGGCGTACTCGCCGAACGTTAGTCTGATGAAAAAGTTTACAGTAAGCTATATTTTAAATGCGAGTCCAAGCTTGCGTGCAGGGGTCTATACAACGACAATGACCTACATAGCCAGTGGTCGCTTTTAATGCTACAATGTTGCTTATACTTATAATATGAATGTAAAACGTGAGGAAATTCAAAAAAATGAAAAGCTTTAAAAGCGCTGTTATTACCGGTCTGTCGGTTTTGATGTTTGCAGTAGCTCTGCTTCCTGTAGCAACGGCCTCGGCGCAGTCATCGGCAGCCCTGAGTATCGTCCCTAAAAAGAATTATGTTATTGAGCAAGGTAAGTCAATTAAGGATACGTTAACAATTCGAAACCTTGATAGCCAAAAAGAGCTGAAGTTAACCCTTCGCGTAATCGACTTTACTTACAATGACGATGGTGGCAGCCCAAAGCTGATGTTAGCCGAAGATGCACCCCAGACGACGTGGTCTCTGAAGCCATTTGTCACACTTCCTAAGACTCTTACTATCCCGCCTAAAGGAACTAAGACGGTTGATATGAAGGTCGCAATACCGGCGAGCCAGGGTGCTGGTAGTTACTACAGCGCTATTCTTTATGCTGCCGGCTCTGCCGATGGTGGAAATGTTGGCCTCAGTGCTTCAGGTGTAACACTTGCGTTTGTTTCAGTGCCAGGCGAAGTGAATGAAAACCTTACATTAGAGAAGTTCGGTGCGTACCATTCTCCGACTACTGATAATAAAGGCGGATATACCTTTATGACTGCCGATAAGCCTTGGAATGTTGCTTATACGTTAAAGAATGAAGGCAATGTAACCGAATCTCCTGTAGGAAGCATCACATTGAAAAATATGTTCGGGCAGGAGCAGACGATTACTAATATTAACCCTAATAGCTCATTGGCACTAATCGGACAAAGTAGAACCTTTACATCGTGTATTAAACTTGCAAATCAAGACGTCGAATTTAACGGTGGTACCGCCAAGTCTACTGCATGTGGCGAACCTGACCTCTGGCCTGGCCTCTACACCGCCTCTATTGATATGTTCTACGGTCAAAACGGTAACAACACCAAAGAAATCAATAGCACCGCATCATTCTGGTACCTACCTTGGTGGTTCGTCATCACCTTCGTAGTAGTCCTCTTGGTCGCAGCCTACGGCATCTGGCGATTAGTCCAGAAATTCAAGGGTCGCAACTTCGCAAGCCAACGTAAAAAACTGTCTCGTCGTCGAAAATAACCAATAGACCTTTTGTAAGCAGCATAAGCACGTTACAATAAGCACAACTATGGAACGCAAAATTAAACTTAGCGCACAGTGGGTACTTCCGGTCATTATCGGTTCGTGCCTACTGGCGCTATTTGTTTTTGTTCGGCCAACCTTTGCCATTAATGCAATTCCTACGCCAGACCCTAAGCCGGGTTCATATGGCCTTGAGGCGACGAAGACCCAAGAGGCGCCAACACAAGGGGCGACTATTACGACACCCGGCAACGGTGCTTCATTTAGCACCTCACCTATAACGGTGAATGGTATCTGCCCAACCGATTTGCTAGTTCAGGTATATAACAACAACGTGATGGTTGGTGCGGTCATGTGTACGAACGGCAGTTTTAGTGTGCAGGTGAGCCTGTTCGCCGGTACTAATGAGCTGACGGCTATTGTGTACGATACTCTCGACCAAGCTGGGCCAGTGTCTAATGCTATAACGGTCAATTATGCTGATACGAACTTTACTGCTTTTGGTGCGCTTATTACGCTTACTAGTTCATATGGTCGTCGATCGGCAGCAGCCGGTACTCAGTTGGGCTGGCCTTTGCAATTATCTGGTGGGGCAGGCCCATACGCTTTTAGCCTTGATTGGGGTGATGGAACAGCAACTGAACTTAAAAGCCAATCGCTTGCGGGTGTAGTATCTATAGCGCACACGTACAAGAAGGCTGGTATCTACCAAGCAAACGTCAAGGTGACCGATACAAATAACGTGAGTGCTTTCTTACAGGTTATTGCCGTATCGAATGGTAAGGTGGATGCTTCAGCGGAGACCGCCGACACGACAGCGGGTATTGGTAAACCTCAGGTGCTATGGGTACCGGCAGCTATAAGCCTGGTGCTGCTTATACCAGCTTTTTGGCTTGGACGACTGAGCCAGGTTGTTTCTCTTCGTAACAAGATGCTAAAAGAGCGAGATAATATTAAGGATTAACAGTGGTTGCAAACCTGTGGAAAACATTGTAAAAACTTCTTGACAGATATAACCATTAACGTGATACACTAAAAACAATCACCACAACAAATACAAATAAGTTAAGGTAACCAAAGAGAACAGAGGAGTAATAAAGAATATGAATTCTTTTAGTATATTAAAGAGCCGTCAGCTTGGCTTATTTGCAGCAGCTGGTGCGTTGTTGTTGGCACTTATTTTGCCGTCAATTGTGTCGGCAGCTCAGTTAACTGAGCGATCAATCGCATTATCGAGTTCGTCAGTATCCGCTACGAACGTATCGTATACTGTTAACTTTAAGCCGGCGGGTGATGCTGAGGCATTTGTTGTTGATTTTTGTGCTAACACGCCATTGATTGGCGAGACGTGTGCAACACCGACAGGTTTTAGCGCATCTGCCGCTGCAGGAACAGGGGTAGTTGCAAAGGACGTAAACACTTTAGTGATAACAAAATCACTTGTTAACGGTACACCAGCAACTCAGATTATTACTGGTATCAACAACCCAACACTTGTAGGTACGATGTATGCACGTATTGTTACTTATGATACAGCTCTAAATGCTAATGACTATCTATCGGAACAAGCTGCTTCTGAAGATACCGACCGTGTTGATGAAGGTGGCGCAGCTATCTCGATCACTAACTCTATCGGTGTATCAGGTGCTGTACTAGAAAGTTTAACTTTCTGTGTATCAGGCCAAAATAACATTGGCGCAGGCTGTGTCGCGACAAGTGGCAGCCTAACAGCACCAACTCTTAAGCTTGGGGAAGCAGTCGGCGATCAATTTGCACTAACTCCTGGAACGGTCAGTAGCGGGTCTATCTATACTCAACTTTCAACTAATGCCTCAAGTGGTGCGGTTGTAAGCCTAAAGAGTAGCACTATTGGCTGTGGTGGTTTACTCCGATTTGGTGCAGACCCAGCAACTCAGTGTGACATTAAACCAGCAGTAACGGGTGACGTTACGACAGCCTCAGCGAAGTTTGGTGTTAAGACATCAGATGCAACCGGTGTTGGTGCTGGAGCGAACGGTACGTTAGTTCCGAGCGCTGGTTACAGCAATGCAACATATGCGCTGAACTGGCTCATAGGGGATGCAACCGGCGTAACAAGTACGTACGGCGATCCATTCTTGAACACTGCTAGTAAGCCAGCTAACAACCAGAACATGACATTGACCTTTGGTGCAAGCGTGACGAACGACACACCAGCTGGTTTGTACTCGGCTGACCTAAGCCTTATCGCAACCGGTAAATTCTAAACTACTGTTGCCTTGACTACAACACCCCTTTAACAGGGGTGTTGTTTTGTATAAATAGCATTTCCAAACGTAACCACATCTGTTATGATTGAAGGTAATCAGGTAAAGGGGATTACTGTGCTGGGGAATAAGAGTATTCAATTGAATGTCAGTTTTGTAGGAGCGCTCGCTCTTGCTTTGGCCGTACTCCTTACGCTCTTAATCAGCCCGCACGCGTTTGCACAGAGTGCAAGCGACACCGCAAATACAATAAAAGTAACTCCAGTCCGCTCGGACATTCAAGTTATGCCCGGTGAGAGCAAAACCGTTCAGGTAACCGTATCTAACCTTACAAAATCTTCTATCTCGGTCACTCCCGTAACAAACGACTTCGTTGCCGGCGACGACCGTGGTACTCCGGCGCTTATTCTTGATTCTGACAAGTATGCGCCTTCGCACAGTCTTAAGCGTTTTATGGGTCCGCTGGCCACTGCAACTATCCCAGCAAGCCAGTCAAAGACATTTAATGTTGTTGTAACTGTTCCGGCTAACGCACAAGCCGGTGGATATTTTGGCGCTGTGCGCTTTGCTCCTACCGATCCAGATAGCGGTGGACAGGTTAACCTAAGTGCTAGCGTAGCATCTTTAATTTTATTGACAGTCCCTGGTGATGTTGTTGAAAAACTTAGACTAGAAAACTTCGACATCCAGCAAGACGGTAATAATGGAACAAGCTTCCGAACTCCAACTGGGCTTCAAGTATCATTCGCATTCGAGAATCAAGGTAACCTACAAATTGGACCTTTTGGGAAGATTTCAGTTAAACAAGGCGATAAAGTTGTCTACTCGACTGACTTCAACAATGAAGACCCACGAGATGTAATCCTCCCTGACAGTACACGCCGCTGGGAAGTACCACTCGAAGATATTGGCACCTTTGGCCACTACGACGTCGTCGCAACCTTCACCTACGGTACAACTAACCAAACAATCGAAGTTACAAAATCATTCTGGGTAATTCCAACATGGCTTATCATCACAGCTATTGCTAGTGTGATTGGATTATTACTCCTCATTGCCCTCATAATCTTCCTCGTAGTCCGTTCTCGCAAGCGTCGTCACATGCCACGAAACACTCGTCGTCGCTAAGCTTGCCTAAATTAGAAAACAAAAAAACACCCTGCAATACCGAGGGTGTTTTTTATATGTATTACTTCTTCTTAAAGTCGAGCGATAGCGAGTTTACACAGTAACGCAAACCGGTCGTGTCGCTTGGCCCGTCCTCGAACATGTGTCCAAGGTGCCCGCCACAGTTGGCGCAGGTAATTTCAGTCCGTACCATGCCCAATTCGGTGTCGGTTTTAAAAACGACGGCGCCTTCGATAGCATCGTCGAAGCTTGGCCAGCCCGAGCCGCTTTCGAATTTGTTGTCTGAGCGGAACAGGGGAGCGTTGCAGTTTGCACAGAGGTACTCACCGTCATCGTGGACGTTTAAAAGTGTACCGGTAAATGGCATCTCGGTTGCTTTGTTGAACAATACGTCCTGCTGTTCTTTGGATAGGTTTGGGTTCTTCATATATTTATTATACGCCGTGTACTATACTAAGTATATGAATACATTAGTAATTGCCGGCGGATGCTTTTGGGGAATGGAAGAATTATTTCGGGATCAGCCCGGTCTGATTGATACCGAAGTTGGCTACGCAGGCGGCACGAACGACAACCCGACATACGAAAACCACCCAGGGCATGCCGAGGCGCTAAAACTTACCTACGACCCAGCTAAAACGAATATTGATGAGCTTCTTGATTATCATTTCCAAATTCACGACCCAACAACGATGAACCGTCAGGGTAATGACGTTGGCTCAAGTTATCGTTCAACTATTTTTTACCAAGATCCGGCACAAGAAGAGGCGGCTGAAAAAGCAATTGCTCGCAACCAAGTGTATTGGGAGCAACCTATTGTTACTAGTATTGAACCACTCACTACCTTCTGGCCGGCCGAAGAGTATCATCAAGATTATCTGCAAAAGAATGTCGGTGGCTATACCTGCCACTTCGAACGAGCTCGCTAAATGGCTAAAACCATCCCGACTAATCAAGGGGTGCGAAGTTTTATCGACTCTTTGGATGATTTGAAGCAACGTGCCGATAGTGAAGAGTTAGTTGTAATGATGACAGAGATTTCTGGTAAACCAGCGGTAATGTGGGGTCCGAGTATTATTGGTTTTGATACCATCCACTACAAATCTAAAGCCAGTGAAGGTGATTGGATGAAAATTGGATTCAGCCCCCGGAAGGGAAAACTGTCGCTCTACGTCACTTGCGATGCGAGTATGTTGGCGGATGAATTGAAAGATCTAGGTAAACACCAGGTAGGTAAGGGTTGTATTTATATAAAGCAACTGGCTGATGTTGATAAAGAAAAGCTAGAAACCATTATTCGTACCGCTTTTGAACACAGCGGCTGGTATCCAATGGCTAGCTAGAAGCCGAGTACTTGCTTGACGTGCGCTAGCTGTGCCTGAGCGATAGGGCGTACTTTTGCTGCACCTTCGGCTAAAATAGCATCGAGCCGATCAGGGTTCTGAAGCAGTTCTTCGTAACGAGCTACTTGTTCGCCAAAACGAGCTTCTAAAGCGTCAAGGAGTGAATCTTTAGCTTGTTTCCAGCCAATAGATTTTTCAACTAATTGGGTCGCCAGTTCATTTGCCTGTTCTTCGGTAGCGATCGCAGCATAAATCTTAAACAGAACGGTCTCGCGAATTGTTTCTTGTGTATGGTCAATTGAATCAGTGACGATTTTACGAACCGATTGCTCCCAAACTTCACGGCTCGCGTACAGAGGAATAGTGTTTGCGTAGCTTTTGCTCATTTTACGTCCATCAAGGCCGGGCACTTCAGCAATACCATCGGCAATAACATGTTCGGGAAGTACGAAGACGGTATCTTTGAACTGGTTATTGAACCGTTGAGCGATGTCGCGGGCAATTTCGACGTGTTGAATTTGGTCACGGCCAACTGGTACGTGGGTTGCGCTAAAAGTAATAATGTCAGAGGTCATTAAGATAGGGTAGTTGTATAGACCCATGTTTACGTCAAAATCATCAAGCTTGCCAGCAGCACGGTTTTTATCGATAGATGCTTTGTAGCTGTGCATTTTATTCATCCAGCCTTTAGGGACGAAGTTATTGAGAATAACATCAAGTTCAAATATTTCTGGAATATCTGATTGGCGATAAAAATGAGTTGTTGACGGGTCAAGGCCAGCGGCTAGCCAAGTTGCTGCAACCTTGTGTGTAAGTTCTTTCATGGTCTCGCCGTCTTGCACTGAAGTAAGCGCGTGATAGTCGGGAATGAAAAAGAAAGCATCCGAATATTCACCGGCTCGTCGCAGGGCGGGTTCAATTGCGCCTAAGTAATTGCCAATGTGTGGAGTGCCGGTAGGTTTGACACCAGTTAATATAATGCCGTTCTGAGGTTCTGTCATAACTATAACTATAGAATACCCTCTCTATAAAGTATAGATTAAAAGGCGATAGCCTTTAACAGGTTAAATATAATAATTGCACCACCAATTAAAATACCACCAACGCCAATAACAATTTTGTAATTATATTTTTGTAGTTTGGCCTTGAGCCATTCTAAAATCCTTTTGATTTTTTTAGGGTATCGCTCCGCGGTAGCAACGATTAAAAGCAGGGGAGCAATAGACGCTGCCAAGAAGACTGCCGTCATAAGAATTTGGCTGACGATACCAACTTTTGCGCCAGCGATAATTCCGCTTGCCAGGAAGGTGGCGGTCGCACCTGTAATACTCGCAAAGGTTCGAAAGAAGCCAAGCGATAGCAGTGCCCAATAGCTCGATTTTGCGGCTGGCTTGTCGATATCGCTTATGCGGTTTGGTTTTTTATTGATATACCAAAAACCAGCAGCTATAAACACGATACCAATAATAATGTTAAATAGGACGCTGACGGTTAGTGCGCTTGTAGCTGACCTTATGACGGTATGAAGGGTCTCTAATTGGAAAAATTGAAACAATACACTCAGAACGCCTATTCCAAGTAATACGCCCGTCATTAAAGCTATCATTAAATTCCGTACATGTTTTGCTGTAGTGGCAATTCCGATCTGTGCGATGTAGAGTGTTGGGCTAAAACCAGCAAGGAGGCCAAGAATGATAATCGCAATAACTGCGCTTATAAAGATCCATAACAAATTGATAAACTCTAGCATATTCCTATTGTATCGCAACGCCGTTTTGTATAAAGGGATGTGCTAGAATATTGGTATATGAGAACACATCCACTTACTAGTAAGAATTGGTTGTACGTCGCTCTTGCTGCGGTTGTGTTAGGAATCTTGTTCGTTTGGCCATTCTTGGGTGTTGTCGCTTTGGCTATCTTAATCGCCTTTCTGTTTAGTGGTGTGTACAATCGCCTGCTGAACCGCATGAAACCGGGCTTGGCAGCAGTATTAACATTACTGTGGTCAATTATTGTGCTGGTTATTCCGGTGATATTAATTCTGGTATTTACGGTATTGCAGCTTACAAGTTTGGCTTCCGACCTTACTGCGACATTTAATGCCGATGGAGCCGCGATGCCAGTAGCGGTTCAGACGTTTATAGATTGGATTAATACTACTATCGGTCCAATTGTCGGAGCAAATACGATTGTAACCAGCGAGGGGGCACTCACGTTCATAAAAACCGCACTACCTGACGTCATCAATGGCCTCGTGGCTTTTATAAGTACATTTATTGGTGGAATCCCTACGGCAATTGCGGTCACGATAATGTATCTATTCTTATTCTACGAATCTCTTGTGTACGGCAAGAAGATTAACAGTACTGTTGTTGCGTTGAGTCCATTTCAACCTGACATTACGCGCATGTTCCTTGCTAGGGTTGGTTTGATGGCGAATGCTATGGCGAAAGGGCAACTGCTGATATCATTTATTATTTCTGTATTGTCGGCACTCATTCTTACTGTTTGTTTAGGTCTAGGCGACTACTTCTTCTTGATGGTGGTGGTATTTACAGTATTAAACCTTGTACCGTTGGGTTGTGGAATTGTTGTCATTCCGATTACTTTCATTGCAATGCTACTTGGTAACTTTTGGCCTGGGCTTGTCGCTTTCTTGTTGTACCTCGTTGCTTCTAACCTTGATGATTTTATTCGACCGCACATTATCCCCAAGTCAATCACTCTTACACCTGGCCTTACGGCGCTTTCGGCCTTTGGAGGCATTGCGCTATTTGGTTTAATCGGTGTAGTGTATGGGCCAATTATTATGATTATCGTCGTTACCTCAATTCAGATGTACCTTGATTATTACGATAAGCAACCAAAGCCGCGTAAGCGCGCTAAGCAGGCTGAAGTATAGCCATGACCGAATTGTAATACTTGACATACATTTCATACTAGCGCATTATATTAAGTGATATGCACGATAAGCAACTCTATGGAACAGCAACTGTTGGAACAAAGGGGCAGGTAGTAATACCGGCTGATGCTCGTGATGCGCTTGATATTCAAGCAGGTGACCGGCTGTATGTAGTTGGCTCACAAGAAAAAAAATGGGTAGGTTTTATTAAAGAAGAGCAACTTCGCGATATGCTTGACCACCTTACTGACAACATTGAAAAATATAAAGACATTCTGAAGAAATAACCACAAGGAAACACCATGCATCACCACCTTACTTTACGTCGCAAACTGATTATTATGATTTCAGTCATGGCCAGCCTTTTTTTAGTTGCGCTTGACCAAACTATTATCGCCACAGCACTTGGAAAAATTGTTGAAGAGTTTAACGCCTTCAGTTCATTAAGTTGGATTGTGACTGCTTACTTAATTACCACCACTGTAACCGTTCCAATTGCGGGGAAGTTCTCTGACCTCTTCGGTCGCCGACGAATCCTTCTTATCGGTGTGGCTGTATTCGTTGCCGGCTCGTTACTGAGTGGTATTAGCGGTAGTGTTAACGAACTTATTCTGTGGCGTGCCTTGCAGGGGATTGGTGGCGGTATTATTACTGCTAACGCCTTTACTATTGTTGGTGACTTGTTTGCAGCCCGCGAACGCGCCCGCTGGCAGGGTTTAATTGGTGCAGTGTTCGGTTTAGCTTCAGTTGTTGGCCCACTTCTTGGTGGCTGGTTAACTGATGGTCAGAATATCTTCGGCCTTACCACCGACTGGCGTTGGACGTTCTACATTAACGTGCCTATTGGAATTGTTGCCTTTATTCTTATCGCCGTATACTGCCCACCGCTTCGACGTGCGGCTAAGGCTGTTATTGATTACCTCGGAGCGGCGTTACTTTCTGTATCATTGGCTGTACTTATTATCTCGGTTGATAATACAGAGACAATCTTCTCTGGCTTCCTAGAGGCAACCGGCCTATCACTTGTTGCCTTACGTGCTATATTGTTCGCCATTGTTGCACTCGCTATTGCTGCGTTTGTGTATGTCGAACATAAGGCGAAAGAGCCAATTTTGCCACTACGCTTCTTTAAAAACACTAACTTTGTGAAAATCATCATCATCTCGATGCTATTCGGTTCAGCCTTTATGGGTTCAATCTTGTACCTTACACAGTTCAACCAACAGGTGTTTGGCGCTACTCCAACCGATTCTGGCCTGATGTTGCTTCCGATGGTTGGCGGTATTATGCTCAGTAGTATTACTGCTGGTCAGCTTATATCACGCATTGGCCGCTATAAGATTTTCATGCAAATCGGTTTCTCTGTTGCGACTGTTGCAATGATTTTCCTGACCACCCTTACGCCTGAAAGTTCATACGCCTACGAAGCTGCCATTATGGTTGTTCTCGGCCTAGGAATGGGTGTAGCGATGCCTGTACTTAACCTGGCGGTCCAAAACGAGTTCGCTCAAGCAGAGCTAGGTATTGCTACCAGTTCTAACCAGCTTTTCCGAAGCCTTGGTTCGACGATTGGTACGGCAGTGTTTGGTGCAATGCTTACGGCTGGTATTTTGACCCATGTCGATGAAATTCGTGACACCGCATATGTACAGTCAATTTCGCAAAATGCCGCAGTCGAGAAAATTGGCGCAGTCGATGACCCTAATACACTGTTGACACTAAACATGCCAGACGTGAAGGGTGCGATTGATGATGGTGCTAATGCACAATTCGATAACTTGCCACAGGCAGCCCAGGACAAAGCCCGCAGTGCGTTTGAGGGTAATCAGGATGAGTTTGCAGATAAGGTCACACACGCCTTCTCAGAGAGCCTCCGCATGATCTTTATTGTGGCAGCCTTCTTGATTGGAACGGCGACAATACTTGTGTTTACTATCAAGGAACGCAAGCTCAGCCCCGCCTCAGCCGAAGACACTCCCGGCGAAGCGTAGACCATATTACTACATAATCTTGCTATAGCTTATTGCTAAGTGGTGGTGCTTTCAACTACTATTGAAACATAAGCACCGCTACGCGGCATTTTCTTGACTGTTTTGCAGTATATTGATACTATTATCTATGTGTTCTGCGCCAAAACTATAATTAAAGGTCGAAGTGCAAGGGACTGTACATAGTACAAGGAGTGAATAATCACATGCCAATAGCCATCGAGTTTGTGCCTTCAAGGCGCAAGAAGATAGCAGTGGATGTGGTGCCCGCCGAATGGCGAATCTTTATCGCCCACTAAAACGTGGAAGATGCGATATATTTAAATCGAAAACAACGAAAGCACCCCAAGGCACCGGGGTGTTTTTAATTACATAAAAACAAGCGCCCTTTACGAGCGCCTGTAGTGTGTTTTGTGCGTAGTCGGCTACTTGGCTAACTCTGCGTCTAACTGGGCTTTAATGGCGGTTAGGTCGCTTTTGATGAGGCCATCGGCAGCATCGGCGTCAAGTAGTTTGCCGTTCAAGAAGAAGGTCGGCGTTGAGTTAACAGAATTTTGCTTACCAAGAGCAACATCGAACGAGATTTTCTTGCTAACATCAGGGTTTGTCAGACCTTCTGTGAATTTAGCCGTATCAAGGCCAAGTTGGCTCGCATACGATACGAATGCGTCGGTACGCTTGTTGGCGTCGAGGCTGCTCCAGGCGCTTTGGTTTTGATATAGAAAGTCGTGCATTTCCCAATACTTGCCTTGTAAGCCAGCAGATTCAGCCGCAGCGGCCGCTACCTTAGCATTCGGGTGAATACTAGTAAGAGGGAAGTTGCGGAATACTAACGCAATACGGTCGCCGTATTCTTCCATAAGAGTATTTACATTAGGGTTGGCACTTCCACAGCCTGGGCATTGGAAATCGCCGTATTCTACAAGAAGAACTTTGCTTTCTTTGTTGCCTTTAACATGGTCGGCTATATTGCCACTATCAACACTTGCAGCGAGAATTGAATTATTATCAATTTTAGACACGTCGGCCGTAGGGTTTGTCGCTCGGGTCCAGATGATCAAGCCACCAAGTAGTCCAATGACGACAGCACTAAAAATTATCCATCCGTACTTGTTCATTTTTTCCTCCAAAATTACTCCTACTATTGTACCAGATGGTAGGGTACAATTGTGGATAAGATGTTTACGTTTTTAGTGATTGTGACGGTGTTCGTTTTCATTGCTTTGTTGCTTGTTAGCGGAATGAAACCAGACTACTCTCCTTTAAGTATGCCTGAGCTCGAGCGTCGGGCTAAGCACTCCGTTGTGAGTAGGGCCGAGCTGCGCCGCGAAAAGCTTTTGCCGCATATTCAAGCAGTCATTACAATTAAGTCTGCCTTGCTGCTTGTTATTACGGTTGTACTGTTGATTGCAACTTTTAACTGGGTGATTGGTATTATTTTGGCAATTATCGTCACTATTTTATATGTACCGCTCGCTCGAACTAAACGAATTTCAAAAATAGCTAACAGCCTTTACCGAAAGTTCGAACCTAAATTGTTAGAACTGGTGCAAAAATTTCCAGGTACGTTTGCATTTTTGAGCGACAGTACGATGCAAGCCGACGCCCGTGTTCATTCCAAGGAAGAATTTCAAGAACTTATCACACGTTCGAATATGGCCTTGACCGACATTGAGCGAAAAGTAATCGTGAACGCCCTCGATTTTAACGACAAAGTCGTGTCATCAATTATGACGCCAAAATCAGTTATTGATTTTATTAACCAAGGTGAATTTCTTGGCCCGTTAGTGCTCGATGAGTTGCACGCCCTTGGCCACAGCCGGCTGCCGGTTATCAATAAAGACCTCGACCACGTTGTCGGTATCTTGTACCTACGCGACTTGCTATCGCTTGATGTCAGAAAATCTGCAACCGCCGAAAAAGTCATGGATACCCACGTGTATTATGTCCGCGAAGATCAAACGCTTGAACACGCCCTGGCTGCCTTTTTGAAGAACCGTCACCATATGTTTATTGTCATCAATAAACAGCGCGAAACTGTCGGATTAGTAACGATTGAAGATACTATTGAAGCCTTGTTGGGGCGAAAGATTGTCGATGAAGATGATAATCACGCCGACCTGCGTTCGGTTGCCGAGCATGAAGGCCGAACCAACAATACTCCTGTTGGTCACATCGACGTCTAGCCCTTTGCTATCAGAGGTGGTAGAATAGGTTACATTATGACACGTGTACTTACTAGAGATATCGCCGAGCAAATTGGACAAACAATTACCATTCAAGGGTGGCTTCACAAGAAGCGTCTCATGGGTGGCCTTAACTTCATTACCCTTCGCGACCGAAGCGGTATTGCTCAGACGTTAATTGACAGCAAAGATGAACTTGAAAAACTTCGTGGTATGCAAATCGGTACCGTCCTTGCCTTAACTGGTGTCGTAACGGCCGACGAGCGTGCGCCAGGCGGTGCTGAACTTCACGATGTATCCGTTGAGGTGATGGTTCCGGTAACCGACGAACCGCCAATTGAGATCGATAAACCAATCAACCACAAATCTGAAAACCTCGACAACTTGTTTGAATATCGAGTGTTGAACATTCGTAACCTTCAGGAGCAAAAGATTTTCAAAATCCGTGCCAGTATTGTTCGTGCGATGCGAACTTATTTAGAACGCAACGAATTCATGGAAATCGATACACCGAAACTATTAGCTGAAGCAACCGAAGGTGGTGCAGAGGTATTCAAACTCGATTACTTCGGTAAAACAGCAACCTTAGCTCAAAGTCCGCAATTCTATAAGCAAATTATGGTGGGCGCATTTGAACGTGTATTTGAAATTGGCCACAGCTACCGTGCTGAACCCAGTGCAACGACACGCCACTTAACCGAACTTACAATGCTCGATATTGAGATGGGCTTTGTTGAATCTCACCAAGAAGTTATGGACATGGTTGGAAACATGGTGCGTGAAGTGCTTACAACTATTTACGACAAGCACGCCGATGACCTTAAAAGTCTTAACGCCCCACAACTATTCTTAGCTGAAGATGGTTCAATTCCACGCTTTACGGTTGCTGAAATCCATGAACTTTACTCGAAGGCAAACAAGACCGATACCACTAAAGAAAAAGATTTAATCCCAGACGAAGAGCGTTGGATTGCTGATTATGCACGCAAAAACTTTAATAGTGACCTTGTGTACGCTACTGACTTCCCAGCTGAAGCCGGAAAGTTCTACCACAAGTTTAAAGACGAAGAAGGAACCGTTGCTTGGGCTGACTTGCTTTTCCGCGGCCTCGAAATTGCAACTGTACCACTTCGTGAAAACAACTACGAAAAAATGTTGATGCAAATGGAACGTGCTGGACTTGATGTTACCCATGAAGGCTTTAAACACTACCTGCAAGCATTCAAATACGGCCTGCCTGTTCACGGTGGAGCTGGCATGGGTGTCGACCGCGTTGTCCAAAAGACTGTCGGCCTAAATAACGTAAAAGAAGCGACGTTATTCCCACGAGACATTAACCGCCTTAACCCTTAGTTATGCGCCCAAAGCACGTTGTTTCAACTAAGCTTGCCCTCTATAGCCATGACCACGCATCGGTGCTTCTTATGCATTATCCGGTACGGGGCCATTTTGGATTACCTGGTGGTCATGTTGAACCAAAAGAAGACCCTAATGAAACAATAAAACGCGAGCTTCTCGAGGAGCTTACTTTGAGTGTCGATAATTTGAAAAGAGCCGATTTCTTTTTGAGAAGTGGCGACAAAGGCCCAATTATCTTGGCATTTACGGCAGTTGCAACCGAGGATGTTGAAATTGAACCAACCGACCCTAAATTTGAATATGGTGTTTGGACGACAAAAGATGAACTTCATGGTACCGATATGTCCGTAGAATATAAACGTTTCGTGCTCGAGAATTGGCCTAACCAACAAGCTTAAGCGTATAATATCAACATGCAGCCCGAAGAAACACAAACACCAATTGAAAATACCCAGCCAGAACTTCCGCAACCAACCATCATAGCGCAGCCTATGGCGACACCTATTGTTGCCGAGCCGGCAGTTTCTGCGGCTCTCGCAGTTCCCGTAGTCCCGGTGGGGCCAGCGCCAGTCATAACACCAATCGTGGTAGTAAAAAAATCTCCACGGCAACGCCACTTTTTGGCAGCGTTCTTCATTAGTTTTTTCTGGGGAGTATTTGGTGCTGACCGTATTTATATGGGCTATTGGGGCTTAGGCTTTTTGAAATTTATTTCTGCCGGTGGATTGGGCCTTTGGGTAATTATTGACCTGTTTCTGATTATGGGTGGCTACATGCGCGACAAGCAGGGTCGCGAGATGTTGCAAGTTGCAGAATATAAAAAGTTCGCTTCTAATACAATCTTAATTCTGGCTGCTTCGCTCGGTATTATTATTCTCGTGAGCGGTATTAGTCTTATCACAGCACTTCCACAACTTATCGATTCATACCAAAATGGCACAATTCCAGGCTTAGAAAGCTTGACTGGCGGCTCTGGTATTCCTGGTGTACCTGCAGACTTGCAAGCAGAACTAAACCAGTAGGTCTATAGCGTTGGTTGGTTGTCGAGCGAGTGCCATACATACCAGCTTGCAACTGATTCGTACGGATGCCAACTGTTATTAAGTGCAATCATCTCCATGTCCTGAGGGCTTGGTTTTTCCGGTAGCGCATATAGTTTATACATACCGTTTTTGATGCCCAAATCACCGGTTGGCAAAACGTCTAATCGTCCCATGCAGAACAATAAGAACATGTGAACGGTCCATACACCAACGCCTTTAATTTGAACGAGTTCATCAATAACTTCTTGGTTACTTAATGAGTCAAGGTGTGAGAATTGGACCGAGCCTTCAAGCACGCGGGTCGCGAGGTCTTTAATGTAAGAGGCTTTTTGTCGTGATAGCCCGACACTTCGCAGTACCTCGATGTCGGTTGCTAAAAGATCTTCAGGTACCGGGAAATCAGTTGAAAAAAGTTCTTTGAATCGTTTTAGAATTGTCGCGGCGGCCTTTACGCTGAGCTGTTGAGAGATAATACTCTCTACTAATTCTTGGTAATAATTTTTATGCGGAATAAAGGCCGGCAGTGGAGCATTTTTAATAACCTCGCCCAGGATAGCATCGTGGGCCATGAGGTGGTCAGCAGCTTTCTGGAAGTTCTCTAGTGAAGCAAGCTCGGCCACTATAACTGTACGGTCTTTCCATTGATGCGTTGATACGTGAGGTTCAGGCCGCTCGTAATATGCAGCACCATTCCGTCAATAAGTGTTTGGCCCTCTGGCGATAAAATTGCATCGTGGGTAGGGAAGGCATGGGATGGTTTTAGTTCACGAATTAAATCCATCGAACGGGCAATTGTCAGCCAAGGTGCGCTAACGGGAACGAGGAGCGCTTTAATAGTTTGCTGGGGAGCGAAGTAAGAGTCGCCAGGATAGTATAGATGGTCTTCAATAATCACTCCGATGTTAACCGGTGGAGTAACGGTCACATCGATTGGTTCGTGAGTACCACCAACGAATTGCAGGCTAATGCCGCCAGCGTCGACCGTCTCGCCAACGCTAATGGCTTGTGTGTGTTCGTTTTTAAAATCGGTAAGAATGCTTTCATGGGCAAGTAGTACGGCTTTAGGATGCTGGCGCAAGATAGTAATAACAAGCTGTGCATCGATATGGTCAGGATGGTTATGGGTAATAAAAACCGCCGCGACATGTTTAGGCATAATAAAGTCGTGGGTTAGGTTGCCCGGGTCGACGACAACGCTGACGCCACCCTTTTCGACAACAAAACATGCATGTTGGAACTTTGTTAATTTCATACTCTTAGTATACTAGTGAACGTGGATATACTCGAATTTCAAGAAATCATATGGCAAAAGGGGCGCGAACTGTTTCGCGACATGCCTTGGCGTACCGATACTCGGCCATATTACGTAATGGTGAGTGAAATTATGCTGCAGCAAACCCAAGTTGATCGGGTCATTCCTAAATTCGAAGCGTTCATCGAACGGTTTCCTGGTGTTGAGGATTTATCGAAGGCCTCGCTGGGCGAAGTATTACAGATGTGGAGTGGCCTTGGCTATAACCGCCGTGCAAAGTTTTTGCATGAGGCAGCTATAAAAATAATGGGCGAATATGGTGGCGTCTTTCCTGAAACAGAAAAAGAATTGATTAATTTACCAGGAGTTGGCGTTAATACCGCTGGCGCAATAGTTGCATATAGCTTTAACCACCCGTCTATTTTTATTGAAACCAATATTAGGACTGTTTATTTTTACCACTTTTTCCTTCATTGCGATGACGTGAGCGATGCCGAGCTGCGGGCACTAGTAGAGGCGACCGTCGACACGGAACACCCTCGCGAATGGTACTGGGCCATGATGGATTACGGCACCTATTTGAAACGCCAAGGAATTGGTCAAAATAATAAAAGCCGACATTATAAAAAGCAGAGCCCGTTAAAGGGGAGTGTGCGCGAAGTGCGTGGCCAAATTCTTAAATTGCTTACAATGGCCGATTTCGAAGAGAAAGAACTTCGCACGAAGCTACAGGCCGACGAACGGTTTGAACCGGCGCTCTCATCATTGAAAAAAGAGGGTTTAGTTGCGAAAACTGGGCAAACTTTTCACCTAAAGCGCTAGGGAGTAATGAAACGCTCAATGGTACAATAGAATGTATATGAAACGCGTCCTCTTAACGTTGGCCACTCTTGCTGCCCTTGCAGTCTTGTTTGGGTTAAGTGCCCAAACAGTTCACGCTCAATCAACAGCTCTGACATCCGATCAAGTGCAACGGATTCGGAGTAACTGCACATCCATCAAAAGCACGCTCAATCAACTTCATGCTAGCGATGCGCTGTTGCGAGTAAATCGTGGGCAGGTATACGAATCGATGGCCAGCAAACTAATGTCGCCATTTAATTCACGACTTAGCAATAACCGGCTTGATGCTAAAGCGACCTCTGCGGTTACGGCTAGTTATCGTACAGCCCTTGATTCGTTTCGCGATGACTACAAGTCGTATGAAGAAAAGCTATCCAGCGCTATTAAGATTGATTGTATAAATCAACCCGAGTTGTTCTATAACACTATCGAGCAAGCTCGAATCAACCGTGCTAAGGTTCACGATAATGTCACAAGGCTGCACCGTTATATTGACGATTACCGTTCGGCGGTTGGTGACTTCCTGTTAAATTACGAAAGGGTATCGAGTTAACATGGCCGAGCCAATTATTCTACAGCCAGATGAAGACATGACTTTTTGGGACAAGCACCGATTGTCGTTGCTGCTTATTATCACAGTATTTATCTCGTTGGTCCTAACAGTTATCAGTATGGTTGCGTATAATGCCAGCGGTACCGCGCAGCTTGATTTAAGCCGCCCGGGCTACTCTTCGGTTAGCGACAAGGTTGATAAAACCGATAAAATTACCGAATATAGTAGTTTTGGTACGCTTGATAAAGATTCAATCGATGAGTTTACGAAACTATACGACGAGCAGGCGATTAAGACGAAAGCTGTCGATGCGTTTAACGGCGACCCGTTAAACCCAGAAGTTTTGGAATTCGGGACTAGTACGAACGAGTAGCCAATGCCAACGCTTCTTGCCCAAGTGGGCGGATGCAAGCGCTAAAAACATTTCGTGGGGCCGTCTGTATTTCTTGGTAGGTCGGTTCGCCAATTTCAATAATGTACTTCAGGCGCGACTCCGGATTTGCGATTGAATCACTTGGTCGGTTCGTGGTCATTAGCCTCGTAAGGTCTCGGCCGAGGGCGGTTGATACGGGTGTTTTAACTTCATAAAACATTGTCCGTACGCCTGCCAGATGCTTACTGGCTGCATGGATACCTTCGACGATAATAATATTTGCCGGTTCGATGACGGATTCAAATACCACTTCTTCTTGTTCAAAATCAAAGCGTCGCCGCTGAATTGATTCACCCGACATTAGCTTTTGTATATCACTTGCGGCGGCTTTGGTATCGTACACGCGAGCGTCCTCCCAGTTAGTCCACGGCGCGCCGTAGGTGCTTTCAAGGTAACTTCTGCCTACGTGGTAGTCATCGGTGGAGAATAGGCTAGAGGGCTCGTTTAATTGGGGATGCTGTTGAATGAGTTCGGCTAATTGTTTTGATAGGGTGCTTTTGCCTGAACCCGAGCGACCGCCAATGCCAATGACGAGTTGCCGTACACCCATGCTGCGATAAGCAAGAATGTCATTTAAGATCTCTTCGGTCGAGATGGTTGATTCGCGTTCGCCACTGAGTTTATTAAATTGGTGAGCCAGGTTTTCGTTGTCTACATCTAATTCACCGGTTCGCTCAATCAGGTCCGATTCGAAATTACTAAGGAAAGAGGAAGCGTCGTCGAATAACTCACAGTTCTCGACTTCAATGATTGGTGTATCGCTACCGTCAATCCAGTCGATCGTAACACCTTCGCAAACGGTTGCTCTATGTTTGGAGAGTCTGGGGTATTTTTCTGCTAGAAAGTATTTCGTAAATGATTCTTGCGATATTGATGTTTCAACTTCCATGCGCTCTAACCCGCGTTCGCTCACGACGCCACGGTCTTTAGTTGTTGCGGTGTATGTCTCGTTTCCTTGTTGGTCTTTGGTGTGCCGAAGGCGAAGGCTATATTCATCTTCCGGGTTGCTTAAGTATAGCTGCGTGATGTCGACTGCAAGTGGTCGCCATTGTTCAAAAAGTTCAGCATCTTTTGGTATGAACTTTCGTTCAATTTCACGGTAAGTATTTTGCTCAAATTCATTTTTGCTAATAAGTTTTTCGGAATTCATAAACACGTCTTTCTGTGTACGTTACTGATTATATTGTTACTATAACGTGCTAATATGGTTGTAGATAGAAAGTATAATTTGAGTCAAATATGTTTGAGCAAAAAGCACTGCAGCATCACATTCAGAAGTACATTATTGGTATATTGATTCATCAAAAATATGCTCGTTTTAGTGAGTTGCGACCGCCAAAAACCGATACGAATTTATTTAGTTACCACTTAAAAGTTCTTATAACTGAAAAGTGGATTGATAAAAATGAATCTGGTTACACGCTTAGCAAAAATGGGCTTATGTATGTTGACCGGGTGAGTTTAGAAAAGCTCAACATTCGTTCACAGGCAAAAATTATTACTATGCTTTTGATACAGAATTCAGAAGGTGATGTTTTGGTGCAACAGCGCACTAAACAACCGTATATCGATACGTGGACGTTGCCGTATGGAAAAACGCATCTTGATGATTACTCAATCGAAATGGGCGCCCGCCGTGAATCGCTTGAGAAACTAAACTACATACCAGAAAAAATTCGTCATGCGGGTGATGCCTATATTCGTGTAAAAACTGACGGCGAGGTGCTATCAAATACTCTCGTACATATTTTTCGTTTTGAGACTGATGACATTGTCGAAACCGAGTTTGTTAAATGGGTTCAGCCGTTGAAACTACTGCAGTTACAGTTAGCGCCTGCTGTTGAAGATATTATTTCACGTAGTTTTTTTGGTGACGAACATTTCTTTGCAGAGTTTACCCATGAGTGGGTGTACTAAACCGTAAAGTCCAGAACAAGCGCATTGTGGTCGGAAGCGATAATGTCAGACATGTAGAAATTATTTACGGTAACCTTATCGTTAACGAATATATAATCACAAACCTCGGTCTTGCCTGTAAGATGGTTTCGGGTTGTTTGTAGGTTATGTTCTGCTGACAAGTTGCGAAAGGTTGATTCAATTAATTTTATAGACTCGCTTTCAGGTGCAAGGTTGAAGTCGCCAGTGATTATGACAGGGCCTTCAAGTTGCTGCGCATAGTCTAGAAGTTGTTTGCATGCGCGTAGCGTTTCCTCGTTTCCATTCTTGTGGTTTGGAAGGTGGTAGCCGTGAAGGGTGAGTACGTGAATTTGAGTTTGCTTGTCTGTAACTATGGCATGGGCAATATTGCGGGCTACGTTATATCCACCTGAATCGACATAATCGAAGTCTTCGGTATATTGACCGTGTGTCCACAACTCGGTCTTTTGAGTCATCGGCAAGTTAGAGGCGATCATGTTTCCGCGACTAGCTCGATGGTGCATGAATGCAAACTCTACAAGGGGCGTGTAATGATAGTCACTGAATGTGTGAGCATCGGTGATTTCGTCGATAGTTTCAAGAATTTTGCCACCAAATTCGGCTTGTAGAACTTCTTGTAAACAAACAATTTCTGGCTGTTCCTGATCAAATAATCGAACAATTTCTGTCGAAAGTTTACATGACCAAGTGTTGAGTTGAATGATTTTCATTAGTTTAGCTTATCTCTTACCCATGAATCGATAGTACCCGCACCCATAAATAGAATGAGTGAACCGTTGTCTCGTGCGGTGATAACTTCGTCCCAAAGGGTATCGTTTAAATCACTATACACAATCGAATCTTTATTCGTAATGTTTTGAGTTAATTCTTCTGGTGCCAAAATTGCATAGTCGGGGTTTTCGCGAGTTAAGTAGGTGGGGGTCCAGTAAATTTTACGAGCAAGTTCAAACTGTGTGCTGTATTGGTCGCGAATAGAATGCTGACGCCAGTTTTGGTGTGGCTGGTAAACCAAAACGATATCATCAGAAAGCTCGTGCGCCATTTGCAACGTAGCGGCAATTTCTTCTGGGTGGTGGCCGTAATCGCTATAAATATTATCGGCTAGTTTTTCAAAACGACGGTCGGTGCCAGGGAATGCTTCAAGTGATTTAACGACTGCTTCTTCGTCATCAGTAGCTCCGAGGTGGTCAACTAGAAGGCTAAATACCAAATAGGCATTTTGTCGGTTGTGTAGGCCTGCAAGCTTGATAAAGCTAACGTCTCGTTTGTCTTGGTCGATGAGATGCAGCATGCCGTACTTTTTTAAGCCATCTAAGTCGATGTCTTTGTTCCAGCAAATAACCAGCTTTGACTGGCCAATAAATTGGTTAAACGCATCGAAGTACGAGTTTTCGGTTGGGTAGGTGTCCGGGTGGTCGTAATCGACTGACGTAAGCAATGAAATATCCGGGTTGAAGTGCAAGAAGTTGCGGTCGTATTCGTCGCATTCGTAAATAAAGTATTCGCTGTTTGGGTCGTATTTTCCACTTGGGCCAAAACTTACGGTCGTACCAATTGAATAGCTAACAGGAATCCCGCGTTGCAGGAACGCCCAGACGGCCATGCCGGTTGTGGTGGTTTTGCCATGCGTGCCAGCAATCGCGATCAGTTTTAAATTGTGTTTTTCAATAAAATCAGCCAGAAATTCATCACGTTTACCGGTACGGATGCCGAGTTTTTTGGCAAGTACCAATTCTGGGTGGGTCTCAGGTAGGGCGGCGGTATAGACAAACCAATCAAGTGGCGTCGCCTCGTGGGCGGCTTTTAAGAAGCTGCCGTCTTGCCCGATGTTCACGACAACACCTTGTTTGCGGAGCTCTTCGGTAAGAAGGCTTTCGCCTAAGTCAGAACCAGTAATAGTGTGGCCAGCGTCGCGTGCAATTTCAGCGAGTGGGCCAATCCCAACTCCGCCAATACCGGAAAAATATACATTCATAAGCCCAGTATATCACTTGTAACAATGGGGGTGGTGTGATGTAATAGAGAAAAAGGTTGGGCTTTACACAAAAATGTTACAAAAATTATTTCATCGAATGCTTTTGCGGCGCCATTTTTGGCGCCACGCGACGTATAGCGAGATCGCCGAACTGTATATGTCACGGATGTTGCGCTTAGCCGCTCTGCACATTGCAAGCGCTTTTATGTCTATCTACATGTACCAAGTTGGTTACAGCATTGGCCAGATTGCCCTGTTTTGGGCGTGCTTCTATTTATTCAAATTTTTCGCCGCCTTACCAATTGCAGCTTTAGTAGCTCGCATCGGTCCAAAGCACGGAATTCTTGTTTCGAATCTTTTGTATATTCCGTCTATAGTAAGTTTTGCCTTTTTGCCAGTGCTGGGGCCGTGGTTGCTTTTGCCGGTTCTTATCCTTCAAGGCATATCCTCTTCGATGTATTCAATTGCGTACACTATCGACTTCTCTAAAGTAAAAAGTATTGACCATGCTGGCAAAGAAATTGCTTACATGAACATTATTGAAAAAGTCACCACCGGTATAAGCCCGCTTGTTGGTGGAATTATCGCGTATCTCTTTGGCCCGCAGGTAGTGCTGGTTATCGCAGGGGCGCTGTTTGCACTTGCTGCCGTACCGCTATTTAACAGTGGCGAACAAATTCAGACGCATATCAAACTTCAGTTTAAAGGCTTTCCTTGGAGGCTTATTCGCCAACATTGGATGGGGCAAGTCGCGCTTGGCTTTGACGTATTTACCTCTGGAACGGCTTGGACTATGTATACGGCCGTGCTGGTCATTGGGATAAGTTCAAACAATGATGTCTACGTTATTACTGGCCTGCTGCTTTCTGTAGTTCTTGTGGCCGCGCTCATCTCTTCGTACATTTATGGCAAAATTATCGACAAAAGTGGCGGCAGGCTGCTGATGAAGGCGAGTATTTTTGCGAATGCACTGACGCATCTTATACGCCCGTTCATTAATTCGCCAGTGAGTGCCGCCGGCTTGAACGCGGTAAACGAAGTGGCAACCACGGGCTACACTTTGCCGTATACCCGAGCAGTATTCGAAAATGCCGATTTGTCTGGCCACAGAACGACGTACGTTGGCATGATTGACGTACTGTCGAACTTCGGCGCTTTCTTGGCTGCATCGGTCTTAGGACTGCTTACCTTGGCAGCCGGAAGTACTTTTGCCCTTACGAACATATTTTTCGTGGCTGCAGCGGTGGCGCTATTGGTGTTGACGGCTCATTTCTCTCTCTATAAAAAATAACGCTCATGTTACAATATAGGGTAAGAACATAAGGTGGGTACCTCGATATTGTGGCTGATAAAGGCAGAGTAAAGCAAAGCATAAAAAAGTTGCAACGTATTAAAACGTGGCAGCTTATTGTGTTGCTTGTGATTTCTGGGTTTGTATCGGCAACCTTCTTGCGCTTAAACAACATTGGTATGGTAGAGCGTCGCGAAGGGGTTTTAAGTGCCGATAAGCAGGGAAATGAAGATATTATTATAAAAAGGTTGTACGACTTACAACGACATGTCAGTGCTCATATGAACACTGAGTTGGGGCGGGGAGTGTACTTAGAATCAAGCTACTCCCGTGACCTCCAAAATTGGCAATCTTCACAATACGGAGATAGCAACCCGAACGGCAATATTTATAAAAAGGCCCAAGAGGTTTGTGCACCTCGGTTTAAGTCGTACTCGTCTGCATATTTGCAGTGTACCACTAGTGAATTGGCGAAATACCCCGCTGCGGATGACCCTGCAACCGCCACAAGTAAGCCTCGACAGGAAGCATATATTCATGCCTTTAGCTCACCCCTCTGGAGCCCTGACTTCGCTGGCTGGTCGGTTGTTGTATCTATCATTATTTTCGGATTAATAGTGGTGCGTTTTGCCAGCCTTGGTATCCTCGGGTTGCTGTTGCGTAAGCACTATAAAACTATTTGATATTGACAGCGCCCCTGGTGAGGCTGTACGCTAACTCTCGTATAGCATTAATAGGAGGTATAAATACTTATCATGGCTTACAGTCACACAAATTCAAAGGGCGTTACTTACTACTTGCACAGCACCGAAGTTACACTTCGTGGCGGCAAACCACAAACCATTTACTTCTTCGCAAAAGTTGAGAAGAATGCAAAGGGTCAACCAGTAGATCTACCCGAAGACCGAATCGTTAAAGAAAACCCACGTAACGGCTTTTTGACCGTTTCAAAGAAAAAATAGTCTTTAAAATACTATTGCACCGTAAGCGGTTTGATCCTATACTTAGGTCAAACAAACAGGTGCTGGAATACCCCCCTTCCCCGGGGGTATTTCTTTTTGTTTAAGGGGTTGTAATGGTGGTCACCGAGGGCTAGAATAGAAACATATGGCTCACATGGTAGAAGTGAAGAATCTCAAAAAACGTTACGGCGAAAAGCTAGCCGTAGATGGCATTAGTTTTACTGTTAAGAAGGGTGAGATCTTTGGCATCCTTGGTCCAAACGGCGCTGGTAAAACTACAACACTTGAAATGATGGAAACGTTACGTCCAATAGATGGTGGTAGCGTTAAAATTGACGGCATCGACGTTGCGCAGGATCCACAAGCAATTAAGTACATTATTGGCGTGCAGCCCCAAAGCCCTGCTTTTCAAGATAAAACTCGCCTTACTGAAGTTATTGAGATGTTTGCTGCAGCCTATGGCGAAAAGGTAGACGCGCTGCAGTTTCTTCGTGACGTTGACCTTGAAGATAAAGCTAAAAGTTACGTAGAGAATTTATCTGGTGGTCAGAAGCAACGCCTGAGTATTACAACTGCGCTCGTGCACGGCCCCAAGGTATTCTTTCTTGATGAGCCAACAACTGGTCTTGACCCGCAGGCACGCCGAAACTTATGGGAGTTGATTGAAAAAGTTCGTGAAAAGGGAATTAGCGTTATCATGACAACCCACTACATGGACGAAGCTGAAATTTTATGTGACCGTATTGCAGTTATGGATAACGGCAAAATTGTCGCCATTGATACTCCTCGCAACCTCATCGACCAATTGCTTGCCAGGGGCTTTAAAAAGAAACACCTCGTTCAGCAGGCAAGCCTTGAGGATGTCTTTATTGACTTAACAGGCAAAGGCCTAAGGGACGACGCAGAATGAAATCTGACTTTAAAACAAGCTGGTTTACCGTTTTCACGTTTGTGCGTATTAACACCAAGCGATTTTTCCGTGACCGTACGGCGCTTTTCTTTACTATTGTTTTCCCACTTATTTTCCTTTTCGTATTTGGAAGTATAAATGGCGGTAGTGGGGATGTGTCATTTAAGGTTGCAGTTATTAACGATTCCCAGTCTTCTTTTGCAGAAGACTTCGTAAAAACGGCTACTGAGAGCACGGTGCTGAAGGTGAATCAAGAAGTCACCTCGCTCGATGATGCTAAGCAGAAGATGAACCGTTCCGAGCTCGATGCTACTATTATTTTACCGAAAGAATTTGGCGAGACAGCCGCTACTCAGACATATCCGAGTGGCGAACTGAAAGTTCTGTATACCCAAAACAATCAGCAATCGGGCATTGCCTTAACGGCAATTCTTGAAGGCCAGTTTAAAGCTATCAACGACAGTATTGTGCCTTCTGTGACGCCATTTACTGTTGAAGGCGAGCAGTTGAATGAGCGAAGCCTATCGGCGTTTGATTATACATTTGCAGGCCTACTTGGCTTCGCAATTATCGGTATGGGTATTTTTGGCCCAATTAATGTTTTTCCAGAGCTCAAGAAGATGGGCATTTTGCGCCGTCTCAGCACAACCCCGTTGAAGGTGTGGCAGTACTTTGTATCAACTATGATCGGTCAAGCGATTGTTGGTTTGGTAGCAATCGCTATCATGTTTATCGTCGCAATTGCCGTCTTCCATTTGGAGGTGGTAGGGAATTGGGTCGAGCTGACTATATTTATCATCTTTAGCATTATTATGATTCTTGGTATTGGCCTGGCGCTTGGTGGCTGGGCGAAAAACGAGCGGCAAGTGGCGCCGCTGGCAAATATTATCGTTTTTCCAATGATGTTTTTGTCAGGAACGTTCTTTCCACGATTCTTAATGCCAGAATGGTTACAAACCATATCAGCCTTCCTGCCTTTGACGCCCGTCATTGACGGTATTCGCCTCATTACGACCGAAGGCTTACACTTCATCGACATATTGCCCCAGATAGGCTTAATTGGCGCCTGGACGGTAGTTATTTATATTGTTGCCTTTAAAGTATTCAGGTGGGAATAGAAAATAGCTTAAGGTTGTTGAGGTAATGACACTGCCATATGAATTTTATTCATCGTATTTCATCCTAATTTCACAACGCGAGCTATTAACATCCGTCCAAATTTGACTTGTGCCTGTCGGGCATGGCCCGTAGTAAAAATTCCAAATACTATGCACTGTGCCATTTCGATACTCAACAATTGGACCGACGCCATCACCCATTGGTCGGCTTGGTCCACCACCTATGCCCCATCGAGGGCCGGTTGGGAGGGGATTGATAGTTTCAAGAGCGGTGAGTATCCCGTCGTCGGCGTATTTAACGGGTTCAGATGTCGAACCTTTTACTAGCCTGCTGTAGGGGTTCCAGCAGGCATCGCTGGCGAAATCTCGGCCAAGACAAAAAAAGTTTTCACTAGATGCTGGATGTGGTGGGTATTCACCATTTCTTGCCCAATAGATATTAAAAAGGTCTTCCCACTGACTTAATTCTGAAAGGCGGTTAACATTCCAGGCCTTCTTTTGCACACTGCTATAAGCAGTTACGCCAATGCCTGCAAGGATACCTATGACAACAACAATAATCATCAGCTCAACGATAGTAAAGCCTTTGTGTTTTCGAGATTTTTCCTGTGCTGTTGGTGTGTGAAGCTGCATTTCATATTAACTATCGAGCATAAGCGATATTTAGTCAATTAACTCGGCCAGTATTGACTGAACGTGATTGACATTCTTTAGTTCTTATGCTATGATATTTGTAATGAAACGCACGCAGCTTACGCAGTCTGAAACCTTGTTTGACGATGATACGTTTATCGATCATAAGCCTGATGAAGACGATATATACGACCAAGAAATCGCACATATTGTTGATACACAATATGTTTCATATGATGATGCTCGTCGCATACATCGTTTGGAGACAGCTCAGTACGAAATGCCTGAAACTCAAGATGGAGCGTCAGTTGAGCTAGGCGCGCGAGCACTAGCGCTTACTCATATTATGGCTACCTACGGCCAGTTAAATAAAACGATGGGCGCGAATAAAAGCAAGGAATACGAAGGCGTCGGCATTAATGCACGCTATGCCAATCCAGATCAAGTAAGAGAGGGCATGGGCAGAAACGCAGCCAGAATGATTCACGAGAACGATGCTGATTTAAACGCACTTAACAATACGCAAGAATTAATTGCCGCTGGTTTTGAGCCAAAAGAAGTGGAGCTGCAGAAAAGAAAAACCGGCAAGGAACTACTCGACAGGTTTGGTCCAGGAAAGGTTTACGCACCAGAGCGCAAAAAGTTTATACGGAGAATACAAAGAGTCTCCAATATGGTAAACGAAGCAGCTGTCAAAGAGAAAACTACGTAGAAATGCGTAGTTTTTGATTTTTAGATGACAAAGTAAAAGCCCGCCCCTAAGTGAATACTCTCACTGTAGGGGCGGGCTAAAACGACTAGTGGTGCGCCGTCTGTGTGGCGGTGTCTTGTTGCGAACTCATGTTTGGCACGTTCATGCCTTGCATGTCGTGGCTGCTGTCTGAGTCGACGCCAACTTGTACCCAGCTGGCTAGGCTCGGTACGCCGTCGCTATCAATCAAAAACAGCATGTAATACCCCGGCGGAACGAGTGCCGGGTTTTCGGGTATGGCGGCTTCGATCTGACCGTCCTCGTCGCTTACGATGTCGAGGTTAATCAGACGCTGGTTGGTGTCGGTGACATGCGTAACCGCACCGGGATGTACTAGGTGCACAGATGCGATATCGGAAGCTGCACCCGGTTCACTTCGGCTGTATGAAAGCTGCAGGCTGTTGCCCTCAACTTTCACACCCGCCTCTGAGTTGATAACTGGTCGAGACACTTTGCTGCCATCCTTCGTAAAAAGGTATGGCGGCGAGTATATCTCGATTCGTCTCTCGAACTGCCCCGGCGTTGTGTTGTCCTTGTCGCCAAACAAGGGGTCACTGCCGGCTGTCAGAATTTGGCCATTCGGCAGCAAAAGAGCTGATGAATGGTAGTTTCTGCCAACCTGCGGATCGGCCATCGGGCTAAGCGTTTCATCCTCATAGTCAAGCAGGTAACTCTTGAGGATATTGCTGTCGTTCATGCCTCGATAGCCCTTAGATCCGTTCGTGATAAACATGTCACCGGTTGGCAACGTCACCACGTTCGGATACCTAGTTGGTTGGGGCAGTTTTCCGAGGGGCTTAAACTGGGGGTTTTCGCCATCATCGAGGTCGATCACGTCGATTCGCCCAGTTGACTTGTTCGACTGGCCAACGCCACCACCGCCAATGACAACCAGCCGCTGGTTGTTGACAGGGCCAAGCCACGCCGCCGAAGCGGTTTCAAGCAGGCCTGGATCTCGGAGCCCTTCGGCGACATCAAATGTGTTTCCGTCGAGCGTCCAAAACCCCGGGTCGCGACCTTTGTCTTCTGGCCCCCAGCCTGTACTCGGGCCAGCCGAGAACAACACCCCAGCTGTTGCCGTCTGGAATATTGCTGGATAGGTGGGGAAGAAACGACGCAGATCTTTGCGCTCGGTCCATTGGTGAGTTGACGGATCGTAAATCTCCGTCTGCCCATCAAGAATACGGCCACCGCTGTCGAGCCCGGAAATCGCCATGATGTGGCCATCGCTCATGCCGGTCAGCGTCGGGTACCATCGAGCATAGTGCATTGGATCAACTTTCTGGTACTGTTCTGTCCACGGATTAAATTCGTACGCCGAGTTGATACCCTCGTACTCTCTCTTTTCCATAGACATACTGGGTGCAATGCCGTAAATCAGCGCCTGGTCGGCCGCAGAGATTCCGTCAATAGTGTACAGATCCTCCTTGTCCCAGACGCCGGCTTTGCCATCTTCCGTCGATTCAACGTAGATGTTCCGATCTTCAGGCCACAGCCGGTTGTCGGCTGGCTCTATTACCGCTGGGGCAATGGAGATTGCGGCGACAGTGCGGTAGGTGAGACCACTCTGCGTACCTGTCACCAACGTCCCCTTGGGGAGGTCGAAGGTTCTGGTGGTATCTTCGTTTCGAATGGTCAGTGTTCCGCCAGCCTGGGTGAGGTTTTCTTCAAGTACCTCGTAGCCCTGTGTACCGCCAGCAACCAGCAGGTTGCCATTTGGCAGAAACGCATGGCCGGCGCAAAACATGTCGACCGGTGTTTGCAGTTGCTCGGTTGTGCCCGTTTCCGGGTCGTAGACGAGCGATACGAATGTGCCAGCCTCGAACTGTTCGCGGTTGTTACCCGACCCAGCAATCAACAGCACTTTTCCGGTTGGCAACATCACCGAGTGGATGGCATTAATCTGCACATCCTCTGGGATATCGACCATGTCCCATTTGCCGTACTTCGCCTTGTAATCATCAGAGTTGATTTCAAAGTTATGCACAGCAGCTTGGGCAACCGACATGCCTCGTCCGACAGTCGGAACAAGCACCGCGGCGACAATCGCGACAATAGCCACGTATCGGAGACGGTACCTTTTTTCCTTTTCCTTTTTCATAGCTACCTCTCGGGTGGTGGAGCGCTAGGTGGGGATAGGGGCTGTAATAACCTCCGAAGAGGTAGATGCATCCGAGACCGGGGTATCGGATGCGGTGTCGGGCTGGCTTGAAAACTTCCATATCGCTATCGGCGATGCCAACAGCGCGATAGCCAACAGCGCCCATGCTAGGGTTGCGATGTTCAGGTGATGGTTGAAATAACCCACCACGATGAGGTTGACGTAGAACAGTATCCACCCGATGTGCAGGCGGAAAGTAAACAGCCGGTCTTCGTTCGTCTTAACCCCTTTTGGGGTCACATTGAACCCGACCGGACGTTTGAATAGCGTTTTCACAAGCGCACTGGCAAATACCGGGGCCGTGACGACACCCATGAACATTCCGTAGAATCCCCACGAGTTGCGCCGTTCAAACGGACTGACGTTGTGGCGTCGCATCCGAAAGTACAGCCAAATTTGGGCAAGGGTAGCCCATCCATAAAAGATGAACCAGACGTCCGGATCAAGGATCCGTCCGCTTGCGCCAACTACCGCAATCAGGGCACTGTTTGCCGCAGCCAACAGCCACGACACCGCCATGATAGGGTAGAATGCCATCAGCATTGTGTAGTGCATGATACGCAGTGGACGCCGCCACATCTTAAGCATCTGCTTGATGAATGGGCCGCGCCACATAAACTCCAGCGCTCCTCGTGCCCAGCGGTCTTGTTGCTTGAAAAAGTCACCCCATGAACTAGGCCCTTCGCCATGTGCGAGCACATCGGGCGTGTAGACGCTCTTCCAGGGTTGACGCGTTACTGGGTTTTTGAGAGATAGTACTGCGAAGGTCGTCGCCAGGTCCTCAGTGATCGATGGCCGGATGCCGTCGATTTGCTGCAGAACCGGGAAACGGATTGCATAGCTTGTTCCCACCAGCATTGCTGCTTCGTGAGTGTTAGCCACGCTTTGCACCAGCGCGTGAAACACGTACTGGTTGCTCTCTCCGCCACGTGCAACGTTGTTGTGCGTTGCATTGGCGTAAGATTGCGGTCCGACAACAAACGCCACATCCGGGTCGTTAAACGGCCCAAGCATCCTCTCTGCGAATGTTTCCATCGGCAGGTGGTCGGGGTCGAGCCCCATGAGGATGTCGTACGTTCCGTAGATCTCAGGGTGCTCGCGAACTTGATCGAGTGCAGCGTTGATGTTTCCATACTTGGTTTTTTCGGTAAACTTCCCAGACTTGCGGTTGTACTTGCGCAAACCGAGCCGGGAAATGCGGTAGATATGATGTCCAGAATACCGGGTATTGAGTTTCTTGATAAGGTCGATAACGGCAAATGGTTCGTTGTGGTTACCTTCGTCGAAGACGGCGATAGCGAACGTTCCATCTGTGTGCTTGATACGCTTTGCAGCGATCAGCACTTCTTCGAGACGGGTAATGTCCTCGCTCTTGGGTACAAACGTGATGCCCAAAAGCACATTGAGCGTCTGGTTCTGCTGAACAGGAATTGGTTTTTTGGCAAACAATGCTGCGTATGCCAGGGTTAACACAAGCGGCGTCTTGACGATCTCGTTGCCGAGCGCAAGTATCGCGACGTAGATTACAAATTGCTGTCCACCCTCGCTTAAAGCGGTGATGGCGCTGATAATCAACACGGCGACATACACTGCACTTAGTAACACCGCAATGACTGCGATTGCACTAGTGCCGAAGCGCCGCCACTTTTGTTCGAGTGGTCGATAGTGAACACGACCATCTGGGGACATAGGCTCAAATGAGCCTGCGATGGTACTCTTTTCAAGTGCAATGTCATCTGACATTCTTGAGCCTCTCGTGTAGGGACGAAATGTTGTCTTTTTTCGTTGCTATTTGTTAAGTAACAACCGTTGATTAATTGACAACTGGTATATATCTACTATATTATTTTTATATACGATGTCAATATATGAAACTTCCCACCAGAACAGTTCCAGTATTGAAAGGCGCAACGCCACATTTCGCCGAGTTACTTCGGCTGTCGCTTCAACGGCCCTGTTTAGCGCCCTTATAGTCGGCTGCTCACCAGAGAATAAACCAGTCGAACGAGCGGATTTACCTGAACGCAATGCTCCATCAAGCGCTGCGTATTCACTTGATACAAACGATATTTATTTTGACGATATTGCTGCTATGAAAGAGTTTACCGACAACACCAAAGTGCTTGAACATTTAGATACGCTACTTAAAGTTCCGGTTGCTGAATGGCTTTTCGATAGTTCACAAAAGACAAAAGACATGTTGTCCTTGTCGCTTGATCAAAGTGAGCAGTCGGGGACTATTCCGCTGTTTGTAGCTTACAATATACCTGGCCGTGACCTGGGTGGTTATTCGACTGGTGGTACTGACTCGGCCGAAGCATATAAGGATTGGGTAGGTATGATTAGCGACTCTATTGGTGACCGAAAAGCCGTTGTTATTCTCGAGCCTGATGCGCTGCCTCACTTGCCAGAACTTGATGGCAACGCAGCCGAGGAAAGAACCGACTTGTTGGCAAGCGCACTAGATACCTTTAGCAATAATGAAAATACCGCAGTGTATCTCGACGCCGGTAACAGCTCTTGGCTACCAGCGAACGAGATGGCTGACTTATTGAAAAAGGTATCAGGCAAAACAGAACATGGCTTGGCCGGTATTTCCTTGAACGTCGCAAACTTTATTTCCGACGAAGAAACGGAAGCGTATGGAGAGGCTATTCAGCAAGCTTATGGGCAAGACTTATATGTGATGATTGATAGCTCGCGTAACGGTGCACCAGATGCTGTGCCGGAAGGTGAGTGGTGTAACCCAGAAGGCCAACGCCTTGGTACGATTGACCCCAACTTTACGAGCGATGTGCCTGTCGAGCATGCGTTTATCAAGACGCCCGGTCAATCCGATGGTGAGTGTGGTATTGGTTCAAAACCAGCCGGAGAGTTCGACGGAGAATTATTGTTTCATCAACTCGGCGATTAAATTCTAAGCTTAGCAAAACGAGGGACTATTTGTCCGTCAATTTCGACGGGCTCGAAAAACATATCAAAAGGTCGCACCCAAATGCCGTGCGGTTCAGATAGTGATTTATATACAACAAACCGTTCGTCGGTTTCAGTATGCGTGCCTTCGCCAATAACTTGGTATTCGTTGCCCTTGTAATGTCGGTAGTGACCGGTAATGTCTGTTTCCATGGCCTTATCATAGCAAAGAAGGGGCGAAAAGTTTTGCATCAACGGGTGTTGTTTTTCAGCTTGAGTTGACAATCTTTTGGGACTATATCTATAATAGGTTAAACTCAAGCACTATTAAGGAGATTCTTAGTTATGGCACGTTTACCAAGTCCGGGCGGAGATCAGGGAAATTGGGGAGAAGTGCTCAATGACTATCTTTCCGTATCGCATAAATCTGATGGCACTCTAAACCCAATTACGGAAAATGAGCTTGATGCTGCTGTCAAAGCAAAACTTAACACCACTTATTCGGGTGTTCCTGCCGATGGGTCAATAACCACCGCCAAGCTCGCTAGTGATGCAGTCACGGATGTAAAAGTTTCACCAACAGCAGCAATTGCAAAATCAAAACTCGCCCCCCTTAATATTGTTGATGCTGACGTAAGCGCTATCTCGCAGAGCAAGGTTACTGGCTTAACGACAGTACTCGGTGCCAAGACGGATGCAAGTACGCTTGCGCCTGTTGCAACGAGTGGTTCTTACGCTGATCTTATTAATCGTCCAGCACTTAGCGGGACTAATACGGGCGATCAGAGTTTATCTCTGAACGGTACAAATCTGACAATTTCAGGTGGTAATACGGTAGTCTTGCCGGATGGATCTGGCGCAGCAACCTGGGGTGCTATATCCGGCACATTAAGTAACCAAGCTGATTTGCAGGCGGTGCTGAACGCTAAGCAAGCAACTGGTGATTACGCAACCAACGCAGCGCTTACGGCAGCTTCTACTGCAGACCGTAGCCGATCAAACCATACGGGCACCCAGTCGTCATCTTCTATTTCTGATCTTACAGAGTTCGTTCAGGATGCTGTCGCAGGTTTCTTGAATGCTGGCACGAATATGGCCGTAGCATATGATGATGCCAACAACACACTGACACTTTCTTCGGCAGGTTCGGCGGGTTTGTCTGCTTATCAGGTAGCTGTGAACAATGGCTTTGTTGGAAATTCTACACAGTGGCTTGCTTCACTTCAGGGTGCACAAGGCATTCAAGGTAATCCGGGTAACAACGGCGTTATATCGTGGGGTCCATTTACTGCCGCCGCTGCGCCCGATGCAACCGACGGTGTTCAGATTGGCGATTTGGGAATTATGCTCTTGTGAGCCCGATTGTTATCTTCACCGAGAGTGGTTGGCAGCCTGTTGCTA
>Ga0247810_10000433_pt1 | contig 46709 bp, 50 predicted proteins | sample UWRJL119311C1_FD_179918 | JGI IMG/M metagenome (GOLD analysis project Ga0247810, IMG submission 179918) | Plant litter microbial communities from Arlington Agricultural Research Station in Wisconsin, United States - UWRJ-L119-311C-1 | ecosystem: Environmental > Terrestrial > Plant litter >...
CACCCATGGCGTTCGTTTTTCCCCGCCCCCCCCCCCCCCCTTTTCTGACCAGAGTGTACAGGTGCTGTATCTTTTTTCGTTTGACCGGTGGCTTGATGCTCGGATGTTACTGGAGATGTGCTACTGGATTTGACACCATCGGGAGCTGTTTGCGTCCTCTGTGATAGTGCTGAATTCACCATATCGTAGCTAGAAATCTGATGTTCAGATTCTACTGGCCATGCATTACCAGGACGAGCTTTTGTACTTTTGGCGCTAGATGCGACCTCGTTGCTGTTAGTGGTAAGGGGCAAAGTAGCAGTCAGGGTGGAAAACATGATGTAGGTGCCAACCGCGGGAGATCAGAAATGCATACTGGATTCAGGAAGCACAAGGCGGTGTTACAAGCAGTAGAATGGTTTGATTAATAGACACTTATAGAATACAGGGCCTATATAAAATAGCTGAGATAATGAATATTTTCTGAGACTTCAAACATGCCAGATCGTGTTGATGTTATAAAATGAATAAAGTCTAGGGAATTGATCACAGGCTGACAAGATGAAATAAAGGAATAGGAAAGCTCTATATTGAATCAGACTCTTTCGAATTTTCTCGATTGAATGGGAGAGAATAAATTCGATCCAGTAATGTCAGACGGTTGCATTACGTTAGACTTACTTATTACCACAGGAAGTGGTTAGCCAACATCGACTTTAATGAACTGACCAATGATACACCACCTCCTGCGAATCCAATGTCCCAGTCTTCGATCTCACTCGAGAAATCCCTAATCGAAGTAAAGTTGTGACAATTGGGGGATTTGTATTTGATCAGCCGTAATACGTGGATGGTTATGTGATCGTGATGGCTAGTATTACTACACTATGCAAAGAAAGCCTGGAGTATCCCTAGAATATTCATGTGAATATAAAATATGATCCGTATTCTAATAGGCAGCGTGGTTTCGCGAAGGGTTTACAAAAGTGAGATTTTCTCCCCAAAAAGAACAATGGTCTTGGTTATATATGTTAATGAACTGATGTATTTACAAATACAATTGCAAGTTCTTCGTTGAAATCATACATATTCTAATCCAGATCTTGATAGAACAAAGCCATGCTCTATTTAGCAGTCTTTCCAAACCTCAGCAATACATCATTGAAGGGCGAGAGCTCCGTAAACGCCTTTAAGAAGTTGTCTTTGGTCATAAAGATCAGCTTCTATATCAAACACAACCATATTCAGGTCTTTGTCGAACCGCGTATATTCAGCCAGCTCTATATCTTGCATGAGATAATTATACAATAGCCAGAGCTCATCGCACACCACGCGAACGCTGATACATCCACGATCGAGCATTTTAAACTCCCCCGCTTTGACGATTTCTGAATACGAATCAAAAGGGACCGGGTCCGGACCATTGATAAGTGACTGTAGCGATTCTTCATCGAGTATAATGCACGCAGCCATGTATGCACCATCAACAAAACGAATGAAAGCATTCGCGTCCGTATCCTGGTTTCTCTCTACTTCTTGGACAGAGGCCTCAAAATGCGCTCTGATCGTTGCATCCGAAGCGCCATCGAATTCCGGGCCCTGGCGAATCTCCGGCTGGTAGGTATCTACAATTTGTTGATTTGGTGTAGCATCAAGTGTTGTGCCTGTCTCGGCAGCAAGGGGTACCTCAAAGAAAACGTCGTGCGTCAAATGCTGCTTGATTTTCTCGAGAGCCAGAGTCACATCGGCGTCGGAGCCAGGACCATATGCCGTCCTGTAAATCACGAAACCCCAAGGATTATTACTAGTCTGCCTGAGAAATTTGCGGCTCTGCCTAAAGTCCCCATGTCAGATAACAAAGGTTGTGCTGTATGAAGCCGCATCACGTACCGGGCAAATTCTCTACCTTGCTCGGCTGCTACTTGGGCATCCAATTTTGAAGCTGACAGTGACATTTCCAAGCTGTAGACCCTTCTTGATAAAAAGTTACTTGGATTTAATCTGGGGAGAAATCTGGCAAATATCGATGTGTGCGAATGAGTGCTTACTAAGCGAAACAAAGCTGGGAACTAAAGTGACTATAAGATAGATGATGATGCTTAGAGCCTGCTTGAAAGCTGGCAGGAAGCTAGAAAACCCCCCGCAAGAGTAAGAATACAGAGTATTGTCAGTGGGACTTTCTCTTACTTCAATCAGTTGGCTGTTCTCTTGTACAGTATTTATCCTTCTTTGGCTGTGGGAATAACCCGCGACACACAACATATAAAGGTCATCAAATCACCTTTGTGTCATTTCACATGAATCAAAGTAAAATAATAATTGATAGACAATTCATCTCATTGCGAAATTTTAACTATCTACCAACATCACATCGCAAAGTCCCAACCACCAAAATGATATGGCATTGATCATCGCGAATGTGTACAAACAGATCTCCACTTTTATTATCGAGATCCATCTTTCATCCCATCTTTAACCATCCATTACACAATTATCATCCACCACCATCATTCCATACACATGTCCATCATCCGTGATAGACTCATGTAATGCCATCAAATTCGTGTTATGTCAAATAGACAAAAAAATCCATCGCCAAATATGAGCAAAAGAAAGCAAAAGTTGGGGTATCGACAAGCCAGAACACGTTTCCTATCCATGCTGTCCGCTACCCATCGCTGTGTCCGTAATCATTTAAACACCTGAGAGCCCACGCCATCCATCCATTTTGTATTATGTATCGAAGAAAAGGAGATCTATCGTGAGATGACTCGACTCATTTCGGTTTTTGTCTACAAAAGGAGAGCAGCAAGACCGGCAGCAGCCATAAAGACAGGGGCAGCGGTTTGCATAGCGTTAACACCGTTACCAGAGGTAGTGCTGGTAGCGGCGTTAGCGGCAGATGTTGCGGCATCGCGGACAGAAGACAGAACGGTGCTAAGACCGGAAGCGGCAGTGCTTATAGCACCTGAGGCGGATGACTCGATGCTAGAGAGGGCTCCGGATGCGGTGGAAAGAGCCCCTGAAGCATTTGAAGTAGCGTTAGAGGCAGCTGAAGAGATACCAGATGCGATGCTGCTAGCTCCAGAACCAACGGCAGATCCAGCGGCACCGAAGATGGTGGTGGAGCCAATGATGGAGGTGAAAACAGAGGATCCATCGGTGACCAAAGACTCGATAGCGGAGGTGGTGAGAGCGGCGGATCCTTCAGATGCAACGCTGCTGATAGCTCCTGCGGCACCGGCAAAGATGGTGGTGGAGCCAATGATGGAGGTAATGACAGATGATCCATCGGTGATCAGCGACTCAATAGCGGAGGTAGTGATGGCAGATCCAAGGGCTCCACCAGCGTTGGTCGAGGTAGCGGCAGAGTCTCCTCCATCGGTGGAAGAATCTGGTGATTATTAGCTTGGGTATTCTGTGCGGGCTTATGATTTACATACCAGATCCAGATCCAGATCCTGGAACAACAACACCAGCATTCTTGCAGTATCCGTCTCCGAATGCGACAGCGGCGCTGGAAACCTCTCCGCCACAAGCTTGAAGAGTGCAATCACGGATGGCGTAGGTGAAGTTGATGTCCTTGCATAGGCAGGCGGCATCATCAGCGGCACAGGCACCGTTGAAGGTAGAAGCCTTGGCCATGATGCTGGCAATGCAAGATTGCTAGAGAGTTGTCAGCAGGTATTCAGGAGTTGTCAATCATAGCAGCTTGTGTGGAGCGAGGCGCCGGGACAATTGGTGTTCAGATCCAGGACCGGTGAAATTCCAATTGGAGCCCAATTGAGCTTTAATTAAGAGTTGAGATCCCTCTTCCTATATTCCAGCAAAACCTCAAGCAGAAAACAGCAAACAGTTTGCTCCAGCGAAGAATTGGTCGAAGGTAGCTCGCGTCATAGCTTGTTTTGTCCAGCAAATAGCTCCGGCCACCACACAATTGTCGCTCTCCGGAGAAGGAGAAGGACGGAAGAGGAAATCATAACTTACACCACATTCTGGGAGGGTGTCCTGAGCAACGGCAGAGGCAACGAAAGCGCCGACGGCGAGGATCATGCAGGAGGACTTCATCTTGAATTGAGTGAGGTTGGTAGAGCTGCGTGAGGAGGTAGAGCTTTGAGTTTGATTAGGTTGAGTTGGAGAAGAGCGATGGAAGAGTTGCGAGATGGATGGGACGAGAGGGCGGGGATGAATTAGGAATTAAAGTACTGTTTAAGTTTCTGGTTGCAGATAGAGAGAGAAAAAGAAAAAGGTAACAAGAAGAGGGCGTCGCGGGTGATTTAAGCTCGAAAGCAAGCGAGAAGCCGGATTAGGAAAGGAAGAACTAGAACGAACCTGCTTTTGCGCCCAGCCATCGTCACTCTGGCTGCACTCACTTGGAGCGGTCTGATTGGCCGGGGAGGGCAAGCTAGTGGTTTCTGGTACAACTGCAATCTAAACAATCGTCCTGAATACCTACGCTAGCGGCCTTAGCGTCTGTGAACCGAAGGGAGCATAGAAGCTAATGGTGGCCTAACTACGGGGATTTCTGCTTGGGGATTAGCACTCTGCATCCCCGGGCAGCTGTCGATGGGGATTGCAGGGCGGTTCAGGGCAATTCAAGGCATAAAGATCGAATGATATTGGGTATCTACGCAAGGGAGGTTACAGATTCCCAGCCACAGCTCAGCAGCGGTGGACCAGAGGAGAGGCTGGGGACGACGGACGACGGATGGAAATCAAGGTACGAGGTACTACCGGTCCAGTAACCACCCTTGGCCAACCCTGCCATGCCATACGTTGTATACTTGGATCTCTAGCAACCCCGGAGATTCATGATGTTTGACAGGGACTGAATCTTGGTCGTGGTATTGTTCGCCGCCAGGGCAAGGAAAGTCGGTACACGTATATTAGAGTAGCAAGGAAGTCAATATCAAAGTCGATTGGTGTGACATCACGAACAGGCAGCGATTGGCGGTCATTGACGCTGCTTTGCGGTAGATGATGGGACACCAGTGTTGATGGACTTTATTGATTTCCCCTTAATCTTACCATATTTAGCCTTTAGCGGCCATTTAGACTTGGACCGTTAGGCCGTGCTTTTTCTCATCAAACTCTAAATGCACCTCCGGAAGACATAGCTAGCTTTTCGACGGTCTGATACTAGAGACCGCCCAGTTGACATCACGATTTGCTACGAGGAGTGGTGCCGTCTCCGGTCTGTCTCTATTGTCTACTTCATCCTACGTACCATGCCATACTATACCAGACCGTCCAGCACACATCTGCACGTCGGGCTTACCTTCTTTGCTGCGTTGTCTATTCTTGCAGGGCAGTCCAGTCCAGTGCAATCCACAGCTCCCCAGCCCTCCTAGCAACAGAGTGACGTCTATCTCCACTCACTGAAACATCGTAACCTGCCACCACCACCCATCACGGCCTGTAGCAGCACCACCATCACTACCACTAACCACGACCACAACAATATCCAGCTTACCAGGAGCTCACCCTCCCCCTGGATGCATCTCTTACCCGCCCAATCATGCCTCGTCTACCAACCTGCTCCCGTTCGATCGGGAGGTTTTACAAGGTTGCCACCATCACCAACCAAAGCTTAGCGTGCGATCTGCTCTCCCCTGCCCAGCAACGGACCGTCAGCACTTTAATACCAGAACCGGTATTCTGCGTTTGGAAAAAATGTGAGGGAATCGCATCGAGAATATCCGCGGATTGGCATTTACAACATGAAACTCCCCGCGTAATGACCCCTCAGCGAGAAAAACAAAAAGTGGAGGGTAGAGTCAATTCTGTCATTCCCTTGGTTAGCCGTGCACAAGTCCATTTCCCGTCAACGCATAGTTCACAATTTCACCACTTCATAACTCCAAGCATGGCCCGGAAATTCAGATTGTTACATAAAAACAGACGTCCCTTAGGCTAGTGCTGTGGTTTGCCTGCTAGCTCGGCGCTAGCGTCCTCTCCCTCTCCCCTTAACTATTAGCTCCACCCACAATTTCATGCATATCTTTTCCTCGCGCCCAAAAACCCTGTTTTGCTCACACATACAATACGTTGTACTGCGAGCATCGTGAACCGCAGGGGGAGAGAGGGGGGTGCATGTGCAAATTGTGGCTGGTGAACGGAACCAAACCAAGGAAAATAAGCAAAGATGTAGCTAGCATCTAGAACACTGTAATCGCATATCTATCCCCTGTCGACCTGAACATGATGTGGCTCACCCGATTCTCTCTGCACTTCCCATTCGCCTTTTTGCCTCTTCTACACCACCACTAACTGACTACGACCACGACTACGACCACGACGACGCTTATTCGCCTTTCGGAAACCCCAGGTTCTGCATGCTAAAAGGCCAACTATTAAGCTTCCGGTACTTGCTGTAGTGCATCGTTAGTACGGGACCGGTCTAGCTGATCCTCAGCTGCAATTGAAAGAATTGCTGCGCAAGCACGTCGGACAACCCGAGAATCCTGTTCTCTGTTCTCCTCTGTTCTGCACGTGAATCAACCCTTGCACGCGCCCAAGCGATTGATTATCAGGTAAGGTAATCAGCGGTGACATTTACAAAGTGAAAGCAAGGTAAAACCAATAGCGTCTGTCTCACATAAAAGAGCAGAAAGGGAAAACAAGGAGGGAAGGGAGAATGAGAAATCCGCAGAGTGAGGATTGAAACGCAGGGGAAACCTCGTTGATTTCTTTATTTATTCATTCATTCATTCATTCATTCATTCAACCAACCAACTTTAAAATGTCCAATTAAACAAAATACTAATCATCATCATCACAAAAAAAAAAACATTGATCTTGAGCATGATCACAACGAAGCTAATCCCCACTAATTCATCAATACCACTTTTTTTCCCCGCTGGCGTGGAGACGTGAATTACCAGCTGGACACATTGGTGGGTAACCAGCAAATCAATCGCCCCCCTTAATGCGACCACGCCAATCACCGCTGTCTCTCTCTCTCTCTCAAATTCCTGTTCGAATTGAATAATACTTGAACTTTATCCCATACGCATTGTTACCACATCCCCATACGTGAAAAATATTAATACTATACTTAAATATAGCATTACATGCCTTCTCCCGGTTTCAAACTGCAGCCTGAGTCTGTCCCGACACAAAGACCGGCTAGGGGTCATTAACAAATACCCTTTTGCAGCCGGGGTGTTGAGACATGTAGATTTAAGAGCCGTGAATAGAAAACCGCTTACCTGGTTACCCTTCACTTCAAGACTACATTTGAATCATCAAATGCATTATTTAAAAATAAAAATAAAATCACATCAGAGTTAGGAGGACCAGTAGATGAAATATTGTGTTGACCTATTACCAAGCACGTACGTATCAACAAAAAGAGCCTCCCCTCCTAGTGCGCAATCTTTCCTACCGCCCCCATCCAATCAATGCAGCAAAGATGAAGGTGTATTAATGACCAGACCCAATAACTTGTCCAACGCCCGAGTAAAAGCATATCAAAACAAAACATATGACTATCGTCAAAAATAAATATGAAGCGTGAGCATGCATCCTTGTATCCTTCATCATCCATTTCATATATTATAACTCGTAACCTAACCGCTGCACATCATACACTCTTCCTTGTTCTCGATGCTGCCTGTTAAGATATTAGTACCTGTAAAGAGGAGAATATGGAGGGTAGACTTACAAGCTAGCACGGCATCAGCATATATATCATTTTCACGCTCCTCGCTCTTGCCAGCAGTGTCCTCATCTTGCTGCACCTTCTTCACAGTCGGCTCAAGAAGTTCTTCCTCCTTAGGTGGTGCGACAGCAGGCTCTGTAGGTAGAGACTTAGGACTCTCGCCTTCAGAAACATCAGCCTTGAATGACTTGGTGGTGGCAGTTGCGAGCAGAGCATTAGGAGAGAATTTCCTAGACTCGGCTCCTGGGGGTGGGGTAGCTGTGGGGGTAGGAATACCATTTGGTGCGGTGTTGGTGTTGGTGTCGGACAGTTGCTTGACGTACATTGGACGAGGAGCTGCGTTTGTTGGAGTTGCTGGACCAATGAATCCAGCTGACGGACGTTTCTTCGTGATGCGCTCACGAGCAATGTTGGTATCAGCTACCAAGAGAGCTTCCTGATCAACGGTGAATTGAATAGGGGCCGATGCAGCCATGGTTCGGAGATAGTACATGCCGGTCTTGAGACCAAGCTTCCAACCAGCGAAGTGCATGCTAGTGATCTTGCCCATTGTTGGGTCCTTCATGTGAATGTTCATTGATTGGGATTGATCAATGAAAGCACCACGATCAGCCGCCATTTGAACAATTGTGCGTTGGGAGATTTCCCAAACCGTCTTGTATAAGGCCTTGATGTCAGCTGGGATGTTGGGGACGTTTTGAATGGAACCACCATCAGCGATGATGCGGTTCTTCATATTGTCAGACCAGAGTCCCATATCAACCAGATCCTTAAGAAGCCATGGATTGACGACTTGGAATTCTCCAGCAAGAACACGACGAGAGTAGATGTTGGACGTGTATGGCTCAAAGCACTCGTTGAAACCCAAAATCTGACTTGTGCTGGCTGTTGGCATGGGAGCGACGAGAAGAGAGTTGCGAACACCATGCTGCTTGATTTGCTGCTTCAATCCATCCCAGTCCCAGAGGTCGGTCGGAGTAACACCCCACATATCATACTGGAGCTCTCCCTTAGACACCGGAGAACCCTCGTATGTCTCATAAGTGCCATTCAGCTTAGCAAGCTCAACAGAAGATGTGAGGGCACCATGGTAGATCGTCTCGAATATTTGCTTGTTGAGATGCTTGGCTTCGGGTGAGTCAAAGGGTAATCGAAGAGCAAGGAAAGCATCAGCAAGACCTTGAACACCAACGGCGATAGGTCTGTGACGCATGTTGCTCTTGCGTGCCTCTGGGACCGGGTAGTAGTTAACATCGATGATCTTGTTAAGATTTCTGACCACGACTTGAACGACATCGTGAAGTTTCTGGAAATCGTATGTTCCGTTGGCAGCATCAACGTAGGTAGGGAGAGCAATAGAAGCCAAATTGCAAACAGCCACCTCATCTGGGGCACAGTACTCGACAATCTCAGTGCACAGGTTGGAACTTCTGATGGTTCCGAGATTCTTCTGGTTACTCTTTCTGTTGCAAGCATCCTTGTACAGCATGAAAGGATTACCAGTCTCCGTCTGAGCTTCGAGAATTGAGTACCAAAGCTTCTGTGCCTTGATAGTCTTGCGACCTTTACCCTCGGCTTCATACTTCTCATATAAAGCCTCGAACTCATCACCATAGACATCTGCAAGTCCAGGACATTCATTGGGACACATGAGAGTCCATTCTCCGTTCTTTTCAACACGCTTCATGAAGAGATCAGGGATCCAGAGAGCGTAGAAAAGATCACGAGCCCGGACTTCTTCCTTTCCGTGGTTCTTTCGGAGATCAAGGAACTCAAAAACGTCGGCGTGCCAAGGCTCAAGGTAGATCGCAAAAGCACCGGGTCTCTTGTTACCGCCCTGATCAACATATCGGGCAGTGTTGTTGAAGACTCTGAGCATAGGAACAATACCGTTCGAGTTTCCGTTCGTGCCGGCAATATAGGCTCCAGTTGCACGGATTCGATGGACGTTCAATCCAATACCTCCGGCATTCTTGGAGATCATGGCACAAGTCTTCAAGGTGTCATAGATACCATCGATGCTGTCCTCTTTCATATCAATAAGGAAGCACGATGAAAGCTGGGCTTGTGGGGTACCCGCAGAGAAGAGAGTGGGAGATGCGTGCGTGAAGTATTTGTTGGACATGAGATTGTACGTCTCAATAGCCGCCTCAATGTCCTCACCGTGAATTCCGACGGCAACTCGCATAATCATGTGCTGAGGACGCTCGACAATCTTGCCATCAAGGCGGAGAAGGTAAGAGCGCTCAAGTGTCTTGAAGCCAAAGTATTGGTAATTGAAATCCCGATCATATACAATAGCAGAGTTCAGCTCTGCTTCATGTTTTATAATGGTTTCGTATGTATTTTTGCTGATCATGGGCGAGAGCTTGCCATTTCTTGGGTTGACATAGTGATAGAGGTCTGAAATAACCGTGGAGAATTGCTTCTTGGTTTGCTTGTGGAGATTGGAGACTGCAATACGGGCAGCGAGGATGGCGTAGTCGGGATGTGTGACCGTCATATATGCAGCAGTCTCTGCGGCCTGGAAAGGGAATGAGTATTGATAGAGCGATGTGTACACGGAATAGGATAGAAACTTACGAGGTTATCGAGTTCTATTGTGGTGACTCCCTGGTAGACACCGGATATGACCTTCTGAGTAATGGCTGCGGCATCGACGTGTTCGGCATCAAGGCCATAACACAGTCTGGACACACGAGCAGTGATTTTATCAAACTGGACGCGCTCCTTGCGGCCATCTAGGTATGAGTTAGCATGCTTAATTGCTGGATGACTTGTGTAGAGCCCGAATGTGCTTACCGCGTTTCCACACAAACATGATAGCAATGTGATAGAGAGGCGAAGAGTAATTAAGTTCGAAGAACGTAGGTTCTTGAGCTTGTCTGTTGATTGTCTTGATCAATTAACCTCTTTTCGTGTAGCTGCACAAGAAAAGGAAGTACAGATGCGGGGTGGGATTATGTTGTAGAAGTTGAGTGATGTTGATGAGGGAGGGAGGAAATGTTTCTGAAGTACTTTACGCGTGCCTGACAAAAGCGCGTGCCCCCTGCTGCTTTGTCAACTAGACCGAGATTAGCGCATAACAACGCGACCGCGAACCACTTAAAACCTGACAACGATCACGTGAGTATTCACCATCATTCTGGCTGGAAGGTGTATAGTAGCTGAACAATAGCAATACGCGGCTGGGTTTGTCAGATTTTAGTTCTATGTTCCATTAAATATGTTTTACGAGACAATATATTTGCTATATTAGCTTTATTGAGCAAAGCGAGGTTGCTTCCCAAGGATCCACCATTTGGTAAGTTGAGATGCTCATCTCCGCTATGTCTAGATAGCTCACATCACGTAAATTATTGCCAATGTACACTAATATGAGACACAAGGCTGCAAATGCTTTTCTGTAAGCTATGCGTGCCACCGAGAAATCTATTGCTCTTAGGTCTATTGAAACTATAGTTCAAATACTCACAGCTCTATTTTCATTCCTTTGGTGGACCCCCATTTGGCTTCCTATTAGCTTGCCATATTGGGGCCAGATGAACAAATGCTTCCTTATCTATTCCCCCCTCACTGCTTTTGAGAGGAATCACAGATGCTGACTTTAAAGGTATTGCCTTTTCCAGAATGGTAGCCTGTGCATAGGCAAATGAGCTGGAAGCTATCCAGTACAGTAACATCCCGCTGGGTATATTTAGGGTCAAGGGTCCAATTGCCAAAGCTACAAGCTTCAGCGCTCGGTCGAGCCCTCTCTGCCAAGGCAGAACAATGTTTTTGCCAGAACCTCTAGAAATATTAAGGTATATTGTGCCAGATAAAATAAAAGGCAGTATCAGATTCGGGTCAGACAGCATGAGGTCCGGAAACCAAAGCATGCCTTCTGTAGCGAATGATTCTTCCACCGGTAGAACTTGGGCAATACCATCGACTTTGGTCCTGAAAACCATACCCAGCAATCCACTCTTTTGTCCACACATCTCTCGTATAGCCTCGATGGCGGTAAGCCAGACTGGTAATTGCAGAATAGGCAACCAAGTTTTCCACCTTGGACAGTCCCAACGTCTGTAGAGTTCGTCCCTCTTCTCTTTCGTTTTGCGTAACAAAGTTACATGTGCTCGCGCCGGGTGCGCTACCTTTCCGCTTGCAGCTATCTCTTGCATCACCTGTTTTCTCAGTGGATGCTGCCATGTATTGATTAAAGGTGCCAATGCAGCCTGCTTCTTGATATTGAGGCGGCTGTAGATCGACACTGGGAGGACAAAAGTAGCTCGAATGAGAAACGCTGAAAGGGGAAGCGTGTATGCCCATGAAAGACCAGTTGTAGAGTGTATCCCATCAATAATTGAATATGCTATAGGAATGACCTGTTCGACGAATTGTGGCCGAGGTGATGCATGAAACGATCGATAGCTCGGTGGGAGCTGGAGAAAGAGTGCAGATGCGCTTGGTCGGTTGGGAAGTCCAGTTCGCTTCCCACGGAGGATTAATGCCATCGATTAGGGCCAATTTCTTTCTCTGTTGAATATATAGCTTCAGATCTGTGGCATTATCTGGAGGACATAATTAGTAAACTGAGAAGGCTGCTAGGAGCTCAATGTCACTAAGAAGCCTTTTGTGGGTACTGTCATTTGTTGCACCAAAAGATCAACACCACCTTTGTACCTACCCTTGCAAGGCTGTCACCGCTTCCCAATTAGCCGAGGCCATGGACACCTTGCCGGCAGAAACATATGAAGCATACGAAACAATCTACCCATCAACACGACCTTAACACCAATATGACCGCGCTGCATAAACCACCAGGTGACAGTGGTACCTGGACATTTGGCTCGATGTGGGTGACAATCTTAATTACTCTGCTTGTTGCCAGTATCCCTATGGTAGCTATTTCATTCGGTCCTAAGCTCTTCTTCAAACTCGGAAGCGCAGTTGGATATTACCTCAAGAAGAAGACAGCAGGTAGAAGGGCACAAATACTGGATCTGGTAGATGCAGATGAAAAGGAGTTTAAAGCAAAGCGCGGCAGAAGGGCAAGCGACGAGTGGGAGAATGTAGATTCTTATGTTGGAGAAACGACAAAGAACAAAGCCAACAAGGAGGATGCTAATTGGGATGGTATAGTTGGGTTCTTCCATCCTTTCTGGTAAGCAGTCTGCGCTACTATTTGGCCAGTACTAAATTTCTTCAGCAATGCAGGAGGAGGTGGTGAAAGAGTTCTTTGGGCAGCGATTCGTGCTACACAAAAACGTTGGCCCAACTCCAAATGCATAGTCTACACTGGGGATCACGACGTTGACAAAGCGGCTATTCTTGCTAGAGTGAAAGTGAGTTTTATGCTGAGAATTCCTCAAGCATATTTCCTGGTTTGATCAAGTGCTGAAATACATCTAATCGTAGGATCGTTTCAATATCGATCTATATGCTCCAACAGTAACCTTCCTATACCTCACAACCCGCTCATGGGTACTCGCATCATCCTGGCCACGTTTCACCCTCCTTGGTCAATCATTCGGATCCCTTGTGTTAGCATGGGACGCTTTCTCTCTGCTCGCACCGGACATCTTCGTGGACACAATGGGCTATGCATTTTCGTTGGCATTTTCAAAGATCTTGTTTCCAGATATCCCTACAGGGGTAAGTGCTATCATTCCAATTTCGCTGTTGGAAACTACAGCATTTGTTATTGGGACCTCAACTAATTCATCATAAGGCTTATGTTCACTATCCCACGATTTCCACTGATATGCTGCAATCACTTGACCCTGACTCTGCTACAGGAAGTCAGGGCGTCAATGCCGGTAAGGGCAAGGGTGCATATGGGGCCGGGAAGAAGCTATATTGGCAGGTTTTTGCTATGGTTTATTCATGGGTTGGAGCATCCATTGACATTGTCATGACTAATTCAACGTGGACATTGGAGCACATCACATCAATTTGGGGCGAATGGCGACAGCAGTTGGGGAAGTCAACCCCTGTCACTGTGTATCCCCCAGTTGCGGTTGAAGAGCTTGAGAAAGCAGTCGAGATAACTGCTTCAAGCGAGAAGAAGCGCGAGAAAGCACTACTCTACATCGCTCAATTTCGACCCGAAAAGAACCATCACCTGATTTTGAATTCATTTGCAGAGTTTATGGCAACAAAAACTCCAGCTTCCAAAAATACACGATTGATATTGATAGGAAGCGTGAGAGATGACTCAGACTCGAAACGAGTATACGAGTTACGCTTGCTCGCAAATGAACTGCAGATTAAGGACAGCGTTGAGTTCCATCTAGATGCTCAGTGGTCTGAGATCCTGGATTGGCTGTCCAGAGCAAGTGTTGGTGTCAATGGGATGTGGAATGAACATTTCGGTATTGGTGTCGTGGAGTATCAGGCCGCTGGTCTTATATCTGTGGTCCATAATAGTGGGGGACCGAAACGTGATATTGTGATTGAAATCAATGGTTCACCAACAGGTAAGCTCTCTTTCTCTTTCAACCAGTCTGGTCGATCAGATCTAACGAAACAGGTTTTCACGCTACAACGTCATCAGAGTTCGCAGAAGGCTTTGAAAAAGCCCTAGGATTAGAGGACAAATTAGCCTGGCGATTAAGGGCGCGCGAGTCCGCGCAAAGATTCACGGATGAAACTTTTGCAAAGGGCTGGATTGCTCAAATGGAGAAGTTGGTAGAGTTGCGTCGTTCATGAGTGCTATAAACAAATACCCATTTTTACTTCTGTTTAGCGAACAATAGATATATGCTAACACATGCATTTGATTTACCAAGACATTGATTCTTATGCGCCGTTGTTTGAATTTCAGAGATTAACAGGTCCAACGCACTGCAGGTTGAATTGTATAACTATCTATTGTACAGTACTGTTGCGTGAAGCCCTGAGCGTTTATGACAAATGCCCACCCAAATTTTAAGTCTTCAAGTACCAGCACTTGAAGAGGGTCACTTTAGCTCTTTGACTTCGCGTATCTTGATATTAATAGCCATTCCCCACCCTTCTCGTCCTCCAATCCAATTCTTTTGCTTGCCTACCTTTTTGATATCTTGAGCATTCTCTTCCAACGCCTCTTTCAACATCATCGGATCATTCTCCACCTTGGCGATGGACAAAATCAGGCGCAGCCCTTCTTTGTCTTTGTTTTTTCCAAAGCCACTAGCCCATTCTGCATCTATCTTCATACGGGAACGCTTGATCACGCCTGCGGGATAAGCCTTGCTGATGAGCTGGCCCACAGCGCCCAGATATCGGGTCCACCAGACCTCCTCAGGACTAAGTGTTTCCTGCAGGGAGACTTTGAACTCTGCCTCTTGTGGTGGAAGTTCACCATCATAACGCTCCTCGAGCATCAAAGCAAGTAATGCACGTGCGTCGTGAGAGACCCCATGTACAGTTGATAGTAAACCCGCAGTTGTGCTATACAAAGCGCTTGTTGATGCCGTTTCTTTCGTCGATGGCATGTGAACATATAGAACATTGGCAAAGGCATGCATGATATGCTTGCTAATGCTTTCTGGAAATGTTCGGCCACCGGTCTTGGATGGCTTTGGAATGGAAGCTACAATGAGGTCGCCAATCTCTTCAGCAGATGGCGTGGCGTATTCCATAGTGGCCACCTCCAAGGGATCGTCATTTCGAACGCTAGGATCGAGTTCTCTGAACAATGCACCTTCTCGCACACCACCTTGACAAAAATGTGCTACTCTTATCCCATAGGGAAGGGCTTCCAGCAGGACGTTAACGAGGAAAGCGACAGCGGGAACCTGTCCTCTGCGCCGATCAGAAACGCGGAATATATTCTCTGCTTGCTTTGCGACTTTCTTCAGCCGTTCGACATCGGCAAACTTGGCTCTGGGTGCGGAGTATCCATTAATTCGCGAGATAGGGTAATGCCGCCCGTGAACTTGGTTCATATACAGGAGCAGATACCCCCAGCCTCGAAATCCACCTCCAGACAGATACAGTTGAAACCCTCCTTCCTCCTTTGCTCTTTCAATCATATCAGTGGGAACCTCAAGCTCATTGAAAGCGGTCAAGAATTGCTTTTTCATGACCTCCCTCAATTCGGCAACCGCTGCGTCGCCTTCTTCCTCACTCTTTCCTTTTCTCAAATCTTCCAATTTTTTTGTCAAGGCTGCTGCGCCATAGGGAAAACTGGCTGATCCTTTGTCACTAACCTGGACATTCCCGTCTGTCATTTTTAACCACGTGATCTGCATAGAACCACCACCTAAGTCCATGACTAAACCACTGACATCAGAGAACCCACTCGCGACACCCAAAGCTCCAACGTAACCTTCTTCTTCTTTAGCTAGCATCTCGACTGTAAGTCCAGTAGCTTTCTTGATTGCGCTGCGATACTCGGAGGAGTTGACAGCTGTACGAGTAGCTTCAGTTGCAATAATTCGAATATTCTTGTCTTGGACATCAAGGTCTTTACAGATGATCCTGAAGCGAAGAAGACCAGCGATGATAGCGTCTATAATATCTTTAGGGATCGGAACCTTTTTCCCTGCATCATCATACTGGGCTTCATATAAGCTGACGTCGAGACGGTACGAGATCAAGGTGGGCAGAATACGGGACGTAGGAGGCTCCAAGTTAGTTATGGAAAATCGGATGCCGTTGCTTCGGGTTGTCAATAAGATGAAAGCTGAGCGTGGGAGTTCAAGGACTCACCTGCCCATGTCAACAATGCCGCGAAGGAACTTGTTGCCTTTACTACTCGCAATAACTCCATCCTCTAATTGAGATGGATGATGGGTACCTCCACCCATGATTTTAAGTGCGTTAGGGGTGGTAGGTAATCTTCAACGGTTAGAAATTATTGTATGGGTAAAACCGTGATGTTGAAGTTTTGCCAGGAAAAGGTGGCTGTTGGTACAAAATGGTGCCTATGATGTCACACGTTTAGAACAAATTGCCTGTTCTTTTCTTCAAGTATTTTATAATTATAAAGGCTCAAACCCACAAACTGAGAACTAGAGTTGATGTTTAGGGATGGTGGAAGTGGTCCAAGTCTAGTAGTTGTCGTAAGGTTTTCAGCCGCGTACTAAATGGCGAGGCGGGCTTAGCATAGTCTTGGCACGACATTCCTCAGAACGTCGAGCAACATTGAAGATTAATATATAGTTTAGCGAAGATTAAACTTAGAACCTCAACAGGTTCTTATTCTCTCGAAAAAGGCCGAGAACCCACCCCTGGGCCATTTTACTTGAAGAGATGTACTTAATAGCTCGCCGCATCAAACATTTAAATGACTGTCTCATCATAAGAGATACTGTCGATAGCTTCTGTTGTACCACCGTCGCTTGCATCGAGTCAGTACAACTCCAAGCACGCTCTGTGTTATGTTGCGCTTGATTACATGAATTTTCGACGGTTATAAATCGCATATTGTAATCTTCAGGCCATCGGTGATCATTGGGGAAGTAACTTGCTGTAGTGAAAGATTTACCAGACTTGGAAACAATACTGGACAAAATACTGCCTTGGGCGAAGTCAACTACGTTATTGCCTTGAATATTATATCGAGCCACTTCTGAAATGGCTACACAGGGTTATTATATTGTTTACTCAACCCCCTCCTGTCACCGCCACAGCAGGCTCATCGCGAAGTTACTCCTTAGATCACGAATTAGATATTAATTGTTCTATAAGTTGTGACAAGTTCTAGGTGGCTCGATACATCCCGTTGAGTACTTTCTCGGGTTCTTTATCATACAACATCTCAGTCCAGGGCTCTTTGCTCCGTTCCTGGGTATTATACAGCACATCCCCGACAATTTCATCTTCCAGCTTCTCTTTTGTTGCTAAATCGCCTCCTAATTGAATCTTTGCCTCAGTTACCACCCCATTTCGAGCGCTAAACTCAAAATGATGGATGTCGTTTCGTAATTCATACGTGAATTGAGGTGTCTGCCCATATATCCATTCCGGTGACTTCAACTCTAAATATCCATTCAAAATCTCTGGTATATTAGCAAAACTGTCTTGGAGACTTTCTTCAGGCGTGTCAGGAATCACGATTTCCTCTTCCTCCTGTCCATATAGTTGATAGAATTGCTGAATAACGGTGTCCATAAAGAGCTGGTTTGTCAGTGGCGGCACCACATTTGCCACCTCAGAAGGCACACTATCCACACCGCGAGCTGTTATGTACTTTTTGGCAGGCGATTTCAGAAATCGTCCCATGCTACCTAAATTCGGTGATCCGAGTAGGCAAGTCCCATGATGTAACGCCCGCAGCCGCGTAAGTTTATAAGCTGAGCCTGAAATCTTGAACGGCCTCAGACTACCAATGTAAGGATCCTTTTCATTTGGATCCTCCCCATTCATATCCTGCACGATATCGTGTCGTTTGTTGACTCTAGTATGCGGACCAGCGACACTGTGCAGAGCCTCCACTACCATTTTCGCATGTAAATCCCGATCAAAAATCGATGTAGGACAAATAACGCTGTAATTGACGTTTCGTTCATCGTGGAAAACTGTTCCTCCTCCAGAACGTCGACGAACAAGGTCTATGCCCTCCTTAGCTAACAGGGAAATATTTGTTTCCACCCATGGGTTCTGGTTCCGCCCTAGTATCACGGATGGCCGATTGACATAGAGGAATAGAACCTTGGATTCTGGGGGTGTTTTTTGGAGAAGCCAGTGTTCGATTGAGAGGTTAAGGTAGGGATCAGATGCTTTAGAAATCAAAACAATGCTCTTTCTTGAGGATTCCGTTGCCGCATTCGCTAAATTAGAATATCGGCACAACCTAGGTAGCTGCCTGCATTGATATATCGTTTGCGCACGCAGTAAATAAGAGAATCCTCTTGAAGGAGCCATAACAACTGACGAAAAGGGAAATATTGATGTTGGATGTCGTCGGTTAAATGTTTTGGAGGTAAAGCTTGGACCATCGCCAAGCCCGACTTCCGTCCCTCCATATGATGGAGTCATCAGGCTGAGAAAAAGTGTTGATAGAATAAAACCGAACTTCACTTCTACATTTCACAAAACTCGTGTTCCACAACCACCAAACCCGAGATCAATATGTCGACTTTTGGAACTTACTTTAAGGTCACTACGTAAGCTAGCCTCTAATTGGTTCATAAAGTGCTTTCTAACATACCCACCAGCTATGGCGAATCGCATTGCAAGTCAGTGGGATGTATCGTCGACGGTGTGCCTCCAGGAATGGAATTGACTGAAGCCGATATTCAGCCTCAAATGACCCGAAGACGACCAGGCCAGAGTAAACTCACTACTCCTCGCGACGAGAAAGACAGAGTTGAGATCCAGTCTGGTACGGAATTCGGAGTTACCCTAGGTACACCAATTGGAATGCTTGTGCGGAACGAAGATCAACGACCAAAAGACTACGGAAACTCGACTATGGATTTGTATCCAAGACCTAGTCACGCAGACTGGACATACCAGGAGAAGTACGGAGTTAAGGCTAGTAGTGGAGGTGGTAGAAGCAGTGCGAGAGAGACTATTGGGAGAGTGGCTGCAAGTGCTATCGCAGAGAAATACTTGAGTCTCGCGCACGGCATCGAGATTGTTGCTTGGGTGTCATCCGTCGGAAGTGTTCATCAATTCCCCCCTAGTGCCGCCTATCCAACACCATCTTCAAACCCCGAATTTCTCTCACTTATCAACACCATTACCCGCTCAAAAGTCGACGATTTCATCCCTGTGCGCTGCCCAAATAAAGAAGCTGGTGATAAAATGGCGGAGACTATTGCAGAATTCAGAGATAAAAATGACAGCATTGGTGGTACCGTTACCTGTGTAATCCGGAATGTTCCCACTGGATTAGGTGAGCCATGTTTCGACAAAATCGAAGCTATGCTCGCCCATGCCATGCTCAGTATCCCAGCATCCAAAGGCTTCGAAATCGGATCTGGTTTTGGTGGTTGTGAAGTGCCAGGCTCGGTACACAATGACCCATTCGTCCTCGCCCCCGTAGCACCAGAATCCACTGGCGCCTCACAGACTGGCGCTGAGCGAATTGGCATTCTGAAGCCAAAACTCACAACAAAAACAAACAACTCGGGAGGTATCCAAGGTGGTATAACAAACGGGGCGCCAATTTACTTCCGTGTGGGATTCAAGCCCGCAGCAACAATCGGTGTTGCTCAGAAGACGGCTACTTACCAGGGGGATATTGATGGCGTGTTGGAGGCTAAAGGACGACATGATCCGTGCGTAGTTCCTCGCGCTGTACCTATTGTGGAAGCGATGGCTGCGCTGGTGGTTATTGATGCGTTGATGGCTCAGCAAGCTAGACAACAGACAAGAAGCTTGTTGCCACCCCTCAAGCAAGTAATTCCTGCGAGCAAAACGACCGTTGGAGGCGAAGACGCGGTTGCAAAACAGCAGGCCAATGCTGAGGGTGTTAATGGTGCTTAAAATATAGAATAAGTTCGATTGAATTCGCAGCATACTTGTCGGCTTAATAATGTGATGATGTCGTAGACTCTAATGCAGTGTAGCTTTAGGTTGAAAGGTACGTTATCTTGCATTGAGTCAACTAGCAGCGAATTACCCAGATTTTCAAATAATAATATAGAAAGTTATTACTGATAGTTTGTGATATAAACATACTGCTCTTGGCAGGATATCAATTTTGAGCTAAAGTACATCGTCATGAATTGCCTTTGATCACATATCTTTACTACAAGAATATATGTCTAGACATCAAATCTTTGAATTTGTCCTTCCCTCCCCAAATAATCAGACTGGTAGGAATAATTTCGAGGGTAGCAGTAGTCTTCAAAGATTAACAACATCACCTTCTTACAAATATTTTCCGAACAGTTAGAAGATTCAAGGGAAGCAGAAGACTCGTAGATTAAAAATATTGAATTGCAGCCTACTTGTTGATTATAGCAACATAGTCATGGACCACTACACTGGTGTTACACAAACAACAAACGTGGTCTATGTTCCTCTATCTTGGCAATTTTACATGGACGAAACGACCACACAACTTCATAATGGCTAACTCCAGAAAATGTCTTTAACCTCATTTAAAAGTTCTTATTAAGAAATCCTTACAAGGTTTTCTGATTTTTCAAAATCTTTCATCCGATGCATGCAATAGGAACTTATTGTTGATACACGCTGGATATATAACACTACTTCGTGCAATCCTAAGTGGAGCTAGATTTATGAGCAATAAGTAATTATGTTAGCCTATGAGGAGCAAAAGATAGAGTGGAAACTGCCTTAGAATTGATATTCTAATGTTTACGGAATCAGAAGATAATCTATATCTCATAATCTTGTAGCCTTACACCTCAGATCTGACACTCCGGTACTGCTGTACCTAGATATCTTTGCATCCCGAAGATCCTTCTTCTCCAGACTAAACAACATACAGAACCTTTACCTACTCCTAATGCACCATTCTCTTAGAGTGACTTTAAACCCTCGAGAACTTCAAAGTATCCTGCAATCAAAAATGGATAAGATAAGACGAGGTCGATCTTCATTGATGCAATGAATTCATCTCACCAAATACATCAAGACATTTTTCGGTTTCTCTAAAATTACAAATGCAACCAGAATCCCCAGTGCCAACCTAGAAACTCCCATGTCTAGATACTTCAATGCCAACCCAGGAACTCTAATACCAAATCAAAAATCCAACACCAGTTTTTAACTTGGCCGCACTAAGAGTAACAACCCAGGTGTTGATATCGATGTCGATCCATCAAAATCTATGTCATAACGTGATTTCTGTCAACTGGTTGGACAAATCTGAGGTGATCGGAAAATGCTTCGGAGGAAGTAATGAACGAAAATACTGCGATGTAAGGTATAAGCGAAAACTGCAGAGAGGAGAGGTATGTTGTAGATGCTGCTGCAATTTGAATTGATTCGCTTTGCTATTTTGTAGTTAGCACCACCATAGTGATTGTGTTGTGTTAGTCCTGACCTAGTAGCTATGATGTCTCATTTCTTGTTCATGGACTCTCGCTCTCCCGCTTCTCCAGTCTAAGTTTTCCTCCGTGGTCGTTAAACTCCTTGTCTTTTGCTTCAGAGTATATATTGGCCCAAAACTGTGCTCGCTTTGTGGCCTCCTTTTCTACCTTCATCTTTCCCTCAACTTTGATTTTCTCCATCAGGACTTGTAGCTCTGTCTGCTTCAGATCACTCTGGGTCTGTAGCTCTGTCTGCTTCAGATCACTCTGGGTCTGTAGTTCTCTCTGCTTCAGATTGCACTGAGTCTTTTCAATCTCCTGGTGGGCCCAGATTGAAACACTATATGCAGAAATACCACTGACTATCACCATCACACTGCCCGCCACCAATCCCGTCTTTGGGTTAGTGCAGGCTCTCCAAAGTAAAGAAATGGTATTTGAAAGGCTTGTCAGACTCATCATGGTACAAGATGAGTGAACCTGTCAATCAACAACCGCGTGACAATGGGAAGGAGTTGCGTTGTATCAAAATGTGCTGTTAATGTTTTTGCTGGGGAGTGAAGTAAAGGGAGTAAACAATCAAAAGAAATGGCGCTACTTACAGCGGAAACCATCCATATCTTGAGCGCGGAGAATGATTATTCCTAGGAAGACTAGTGGGTTCTGGGCTTGGCATAGTGATTACCGAATAAGTGAGGAAGAGGACGAGATTGTGTATCCGAAAAGACTGATGGTATTGTAGTTGAAAAATGTTGTTAACCGAAGTAGTTATTTATGTAAAGGAAATGCTTTAGAAAGGTATATAATTTCGGGACCGGGAGGTGGGTCCACTAACTCAACGCTAGCTTCCCGTCCCCCCGTGACTACAAAGTACAATTTTATAATATTCAATCTATAGTATGCTTGACTCTTGGTGGCCCTGTCTTTTGCAAGGTTTGAGTGAGGACACCAACGTCATCAACAGCATGCCAACCAATCTAATACTCAAAAGACTAAATTAAAACTCTTACCAAGACCCCAGACAACAAAGAGCAGGTGAATAAAGCTGATCAAGTAGGTAGAAGGTTGATGATATGTGAATTATACGCCACCCAGCACCTTTGAAAGCCTCACAACAAGAGATGAGAAGACGAACTTATCTCCAATGAAAGCTTACATTTCACCAGAATCATAAAATGCTATTCTAATTTTCCCATTAACCAAGAAACTGATTCATTGAAGGATTTTATTGATTGCATCGACCCATCTTCAACTTCTTGACTTCATGTCCGCCTTGAAGGAACACCTCGCCGCCGAGTTCCACATAGTGTGTTATATACAAGTGCACGAAAGGCAACCTTGGTAAAAGAGTTGTAGGAAAGAAAGTTTCCACTGGTCTCGCAAACAGCTAAACATGCATGAAGTCCACAACCTGCCACCAACCACAGAACCACAACTCATAATCTAACCCATGCATCTGTATCACTGTTCCAATGAGATTTAGAAGAACTGATGTTATTTCCATAGCCTGTACTTCTACAAGCTTGAGACATTGGCCTGAAACCCATCAATCTCTTTCTATCTAGTTCTCTGTACTTTGTGTTCGGTGATTTCTGCTGCTCCATCCCCTCGTACCCAATCTATAGATGCAGAATTTATGTTCTGTGTAATCTGGAATTAGAGATCTAATTTTCTATTCATATGTGTCTTGGTAGGAAATTTGTGACATGAACCGTCGTGACAACATGTAGAATCCTTCCAGGCCCTTCAGCCTTCCAACACTTCAAACTTATCAATCATCAACTTATGTATTATACTTTCGACTCTTCAAGCCTACTACACGCCCTCTATTCTTAGTTATCATTCGCATGAACCGGGATAGTATCCTGTTGTTTCAACAACTACTCAACATAGTGGCGGTAGCAAAAACGTAATGCCCTTCGATGTTGTTATTCTACCTGCCAGTCATTTTCCGAAACTTAGGCACAATCTATTCAATCCTTCCGCCACCTGTTCACTGCGAAATCATCGATCAACAAGTTGGATAGAAATGTAACCAAGTCTTTCAAATGGAACTAATGCAGCTTTTCTGCGCGCAAGAAATTCATAATCCAAGAAGCTTTTGCATGCACAGGAAGAAGAACGAGACGTTGGATGCAAACCAATGATTATCACCATTAACCATTGTATGAGGACATAACGTTACACACGTATCATTTCGTGCCACTCGAACGTCGCGAGACCTGCAAATTCAGACAGGAAGAAGAGCTGTGTAGGGTGGGATGATCATCTGAAGCACGAGTGACAATCGATACAGAACAACGCACTACTGGTGATTCTTTATTAATACCCACCGACTATCTCGTATCCAAAAATTATTATACAAGGTCGTGAATATCTTGGGAAAACTTTACAGCCTATCTGAATTTGCTACTAAAACATCACTTCGTCAATATGGGCAACAATGCACACTGTGGGCAGATTTACCAGGGAAGCTTTCAGCGGCTATCCCATCATTCAATAATCTCCTGCAAAAGGATACCCAGTATCTAGCATTATGTCGGTACTTCTGTCATAAAAAAATGTCACTTTTGGAATCAAAGCAGCCGGATCGGACAATGCCACCCTTATAACTATTGACAACGGTAAAGGAGTCGCTACCGGCGGTAGCTACAACCAAGCTATCTTTACACTGTCGGCCCTTCCAGAGCAATGGCAAGAATTCTTCAAGCCAGTTCCGGTAGCACCCTACCAAAGCTATTGGGGAATGTTTGGATTGAATATCAAACAGAAAGGAGTTGAGATACTTGGCGATCTGGAAGTCTTATCCCCAATTTACGCACTTCTGGAGTCGATCACTTGAGGTGCTTCACGATGCATACTGCGGACCCAAGAAAGAAGATACCGAGCCTGGGAGGGATCAAGATTTCATTGTTGGTCGGTACACCTACATTACGCACTGGTCTTGGGCAGATGCAAAATATTTTATGAGTAAAGCGGCGATGGAAGCGCCAATATCACGGCGTCATGAACCATTCCAACATGCGAGAGAAGTGCAACATGATTGCATTTGATCTCCCGGATTACGGTCGAAGTTTTCCATCTGCAGAACTTGTCCCTGGCGCTCATACAAATACTGAGGAAAGTTGCGTTGGTGCCATTGCAGCAATAATGAAGACTATGAACCTGAAAAATTCTACATTATGTGGAGCTTCAATGGCTGGTCAGGTTTGTCTCGCTGTTGCGATCAGAACTGGCGAAGTCGGCGCTGGTGGAACCATTCCACTTCAGGGGTGAGAAAGTTGTACGTTTTGTGTCTGCCATCATCAATTAACGCTACCTACGGTTGTGATTATATTACTATGGATAGACAGTTTCATGGTCGACCACCTTTCGTTAACTCATCGCTCTTCAATCCTGAGTGGGTTTATGGAGTGCGTGGACGATCGTCAAATTACGCCGCCTATGTTGCTAACGAAAACCTCACAGATGATGTGTCCAACAGCATCGATTGTAATGAGGCAGCTAATCTGGCATCTGTACTCAGCGCAGGTATACGGCATCTTCCATGGAGCTTGATTTTTACTTTGGCGGCTGGGATGGACGGTCACGCGTGTCCAGATCGACACGAAGAAATGTCCCGTCTTCATGTTGACTGGCGAGTACGACTGAAGCAACACGCCTGCATTGACACAGGCAACTTGCAACAAGATCGCTGGCGCCAAACACAAGTCCATGCCAGGACTCGGCCATGTTCCCGCAAAGGAAAACCCTGTCAAATTTGTTCCACACCTGCTCGAGGCAATTGAGCATATTCAGAAGACCAGGGAGTAGAATTGGAGTGAATGTCAACAATCAGGCTTTAGTCACATCCATCTACATCGAATACTCATTTTATATCAATTATCAAAGAAATATACTGCACTCCCTTAACTCGTATATTGCCCACAGGTGAACGTTTGACTGAGTTTACTTCCTAAGAACATATATCTGGGCCCTTACATTGGAGAATAATCGCATGCCCTAGCAGGATTTGATATTCACGGCTTAGTTCACCTGTATATTTTCTACAATGTGCTGCGACAGGTTTATCATTTTCATAAATCTCAAACTGAGGTTGTACTAGTTGCAAGCAATTCATTTAAGGTGGAGGTATATGAGAGCTTGCGGTGGCAAACAAGAAAAGGCGCAAAGCTTGCGAAGAATATCTGGAAGCATTCAGTAGGAGAGGAGACTAGGCTCTCATATAAGCAAACAAGTAGGGTGTTGAGATACTGCAATAAGCACCAGCAACCCCGTAAGAGAAGGAAGAAATCCAACTCTGTAGCTGGCGGCGCAGCCTCTCTCTCTTTCTTTCTTTCTTCTTCTCTTCTCCCTCCTTTCTAAGCAATTTCATCCAACGCATGATGTCTTTCGCGTAAATGCTAGTATATACATGACTTCCCAAATAGGAGACTCCCGTTCATGAGCATAAATATCTATCAATTGTATATTCTGTACAATAAGCTGAACTGAACTGAAAAGATGCACTTTGACAGTAAGTAGATATGGTAGGGCCAACTGACGGCGTTGATATTTGTTATTCTAATTATGTCTAATTATATGATAAAACATAAGCTCCAAAAAGTCTATTAGAGGAAGGGAGAGGAATTGAATAGTCTGCGAAATAGATAGTCATAAACAATCCACAGCCTAGAATATGATTTTAGGGATATGATCCAAAGCAAATAGATTCCTACGGCGCTAATTACCATTACGTATTTTCTTCATCTACAACTTTTAGCACCCCTATTTTAACATTTTTACAATCGTTCATTCTCATTCCCGCTTCTCCTTCTTCGAACTGATCTTCTTCGGCACTCTAAACGTCCAATACAGTACCAACGCACCTAATACATTAACCGCGATATACAGCCACATAATGCCTAAGTTTCTCCACGCCTCACTATACGGCGCCGAGACAAGCTTCAAGAACTCGTTGGTGCTCGCCATCGAACACACCCCACAGTCAGCAGTCGCGTTTCCATCAACAATATAACCCCCCGCAGCACTAATATAGCTCGATAAATATTCCGTGCAAGTTGAACCCGAAGGTGGCTGCATGATCAGGATTTCATTGGCGGCGCAGACGATATTGGTGTTTGCTACCGCGGTGGAAAGCATGCCTGAAACAAGGTAGGTGAAGGGCGAGGCGCGATACATGAAGATCCAAAACGCGCCCAGCTTTTGCTTGGTGACGAGGACGCCACAGAAAATTAGACAGAACATGAACATGAGGTTGGCGACATTCGCGCCTGTCTCAGCGTTGGGGATAGCGGCGATGCAGAGGTTTGCGAATGTCGTGGTGAATACGAGATATGTGACGAGAAGAAGGAACATCAAACCTCCGCGGAGATCTTGCTCGTTTGTGACGGCTGCGTTACGATGTAGACCGATGGGGTAGTACCATGAGAGGTAGATCAGAGTGGCGATCAAGACCGCCCAGGGGATCTCAACGAGGATGCTAGAGAGGATGAAAGCTTTCCAGGAATAGATTTTCGACGGTCGTTCTCGAACCTCGTATAAGGCACGGTTGACGACGAAGTGTGGCATTTGCTGTTCGACGAGTTGACCGAAGATGCTCATGAGCATGAAAAGGGCCAGCATTTGGCTTTGAAGACCTCGAATTGAGTTTTCGGCGTGGAAAAAAGAGAAGCCGATGAAAAGACCCTATAATGTTAATGATAGTCCTCACGAGGAGAAATTGTGTCTTACGGAGAAAAAGCAAAGCGCGGCTTTAGAGTAGATGTAAGCAGGGTTTCGCCAGTACTGTGCAAAAATACGTTGGGTGACCGCCCAGAACTGAACCCCGAATGGAGCCGCGAACTCCCGATAGTTACTCGCGTCATGTTTAGACGGGGATACTGCAGCAAATTTGGGTAGTTCCTCCTTCAATCTTCGCAATTCCGCTTTCGTGGCAGCATACTCTGGACTGTCTCGCCAAACTTGCGGCCAGTCAACGTCAGTCGACGAGCCAGGAGCAGCACCGATTATTTGAAGCATCCACTCTGCTGGATTGGCAGCTGAGGGACAAGGAGGAGCACCATTCCTCTCGAAGTAAGACGTTAAAACCTGCGAACCAGGTCCTACTTCACCGTAGTAAACCGTTTTGCCCCCTTTTGCCAGGAAGAGAAGCCGATCAAAGCGCTGGAAAAGCAATGCAGACGGCTGGTGAATAGTACACAGTATTGCCTGGCCGTTCTTGGTGAGTTTCTCCAAGAGGTCGCAGATGATCCAGGAGGTCTGACTGTCAAGCCCAGAAGTAGGCTCGTCCAAGAAGAGGAGTAGTTGAGGCTTCGCAGCAAGTTCAACACCAATGGTAAGACGTTTTCGCTGTTCCACATTGAGACCTTCGCCAGGAACACCAATAATAGCTTCTGCATATTGCTCCATGTCCAGTAGGGCAATCACTTCGTCCACATATCGAAGCTTTTCCATGCGAGAGATGTGTGCGGGTTGCCGTAACAGTGCACTAAAGTTGAGCGCCTCTCGTACCGTTGCGGTGGAAAGATGAAGATCTTGTTGCTGAACGTAGCCAGTTTTCCGTTGAAAGGAATCATCTCGCTGTGCACCGTTCACAAACATCTCCCCAGAAATGACTCCCATGGTTACTCGGCTCGCCAGAACGTCCAATAAGGTTGTTTTTCCGGCACCAGAGACGCCCTATAACTTTTATTAGCATACTGTTTTCTGGGTGTTGGGGGGCGAGGGAAGATCGTTGCGCTCACCATCAACGCTGTCAATGTTCCTGGCTTTACCCATCCATCCACGCGATCAAGAATTTGTCGGGTTTCGCTCTTGATCTTGATATCGTAGCACACATCCTCCCAGTGGAAAATAGCGGTTTGCTTCTCGATGCACTCGAGCCCCTTCGAAACCTGCCTTTGTACACCTGCATTGGAAGCTCCGGCTTCCTCGTCAATTTTCAAAATTTTCGTCGCAGCGAGATTACTCCGTCGAAAAATCAAAACTTCTCCTTTGGACTTTTGCTCCGAGATATACTCGGTGGCTACAACATAGGTGCAACAATAGAACGCAATGAAAGCGACGAGAATTCCTACGTTGCTGAGGGAGTATCAGCTATCAAGAAAGACTGTAAATGCGATGCTAACATACCGCCATTTGTTCGCGTTGTCATATTCGTAAGCCGTCCGTAGATAATCTACCCCAGATACGTAATCAAATCCAGCCTTGGATCCAATAGCCGAGCATACTCTTTGAAGACCGGTCACCTCGCTATAAATGCCGCCACTTGGAACAAATGATGCGCAAGAGAACGCTCGTCCATGAAATTCGTTGACCATAAGACTCTCAAAGCCGTACGAAAGAGGGTTGATCCAGTAGATCCATTTTGCCCAACCTAACATATAGGTCTTTGGTACGGCAAAACCTGTATAGATCATGACACCTAGAATAATGACGGCTGACGGGGCCATTGCTTGTGCCAAGCTTCGTGAAGCAGCTCCGATGGTTCGAAAGACCATTGACATTGATAAAGTCACGAGCAACGATATCAAAATAAAGAAAAAGAATGATCCAACCTCTCGTCGCAAGTGTGTCATGAAATATAAAGGAATATTAAATGTGAACGTGTTGAGTATCTTGTAGGGCATGTCCGTCAGCATTGAAGCAAGGGCTTCCGAGGAAGGATGATAGAGCGCATATCGAGAGTGTTTTTCCACAATGGGTCGTTGAGCATATAGGGTAAGAATCTAGGGATGATCAGCAGTGAATATCATACTAGTAGTAATAGCAGTATTAATTAATATTCAACGTAGGGAAAACCATGGCAACAAGCATGAAAGGGGGTCTCTCTACCTCCAGAACGCTTGCAAAAGCATTGATAAGAACCGCAAAGAAGAGCAAGCTGCCTCTCGAATAAAAATCTTCCGTACTTGGTTTGATGTTCAAGAATACACTCCCAATCACAATTGCTATGAGGAGATTACCAAACAATTGTGTGTAGGTGAGAGTCGGGTCAGCCTTCAGACTCTGGAATCCACGCCAGAGGCAGAGTTTCACTTGTTGCAGGTAATCAAGGGTATATGGGGATTTGATCGACCTATCTAGTTAATTATCGTCCACGTCTTTTAGCTATAGAAGTTTAACTCACTGCCTCTTGGATTGTTGTGCCCGCCTGGACTCTTTGAATTTCTCCAGATACTCCCCGCCAATCGCGTATTTCGCATCATACTCCTCGATTTGTTGCAGGAGAAACTTCCTCTCGGGAGAGTTTTGCCATGCTACAGCAAATTCCTCGGAGGTTCTCGGGACACGATCCTCCCATCCCACCCGGACGATTCTTTCGTCTGCACTGGTCATCGAGGTTAGGAAATCACCGTCGGTTTGTCGATCTGGGCATTGAAACCCTAGAGCCTCGAAATACTTCTTCGCATCTCCTGTCCGGCCGAAATATATCTGACGGCCTTCATACAAGACCGTAACCTTATGAAAGGTATCATAAGCAGCCTGTGGAGCTTGGTAGATTGCAACGCATGCAGTGGCGCCCATCAAGTCAGTCGATTGTCGGAGCGTCTTACAAAATTCAATGGCATTTGCTGAGTCGAGACCACGGGTGCTATTATCCCAACATTGCAGAGGTGACTGGCTCAAAGTAGCTTCGGCGATACTCACCCGTTTCCGCTCCCCTCCGCTGACGCCACGGACGAAGTCATTACCCACTTTGGTGTTGACGGTATGACTGATCCCATATGCAGCCATCACCACATCTCTCATGCGCGTTGCATAGGTCCATTCATCGACTCCACCAGGGATATGGCGTGGTGCCCTTGCACGGGCCGCAAAGGACAGGGTCTCCCCAACGGTGAGCATCGGAAAGTGTACATCGACTTCCGCTGTATAAATAGCCTCTCCACGGAACTGGGATTTCATGTCATGTGCACTGATCCCTATTCGAACTGTTAACCTCTGTATTCCAGGGCTCTGGGAAAGAGGATGCAGGGGGCATCCGCCTACCTTGATAATTCAAGTACGAATTCTCATCTACATAGATACCATGCGTCTCCCCGGCGATAGTCTTGAGCAGCGTGGAACAACCAGACCCAGGAGGGCCGAGGACGACCAGCATCTCGCCGCTCTCCACCAAACCATCAACATTTTGCAGGATATTGATCTTTGATTTCACATTTAGTCGAAGGAGTGTCCTAACCATGCCCCCCGCCTCGAGCCACACGTTTCCTACGCTCTTCTGATAGTCGGTCGGTTTCCCATAGCCGTGGACATTGAGGCTGCGGAATGCAACCCCAGCCGTCCTCGCGGGATATTTCTCCGGGTCTCTCGATTGCAGTTGGAGTAGGGCCTTCATCCACGACCGAGGTTTGAAGTGTGGCGAGTATGGATCGAGACTAGAGTCTTTGATGGGTGAAAAGGGGTTGTTTCCTTCAACCTGCGAGAGCTCGGAGCGCGCAGTGAACGTCCGGGCTAGCTGTCGAACTTCTTCTTGATCATTATGGTGATCCTGAGAATCGGAATCTTCCCCGATCATCTGCTCGCTATCTTCGAGATCAGTTTTTGGGCTCATGGTACTTGAGTTTCTTATTTCGGTTGATGGGTCGGTGTTTGAAACCCGAATTGCTGCTGCTGCCGGAACAATTGGAGTTTGAGCTTAATGGCCTCGCCTCAAGTTTGCTCAATTCCTTTGGCAGTGGTGGTGCTGACGGTGTTGGTTGGTTGTTGTCGACGAGCAGACTGTGATCTAGGTTGATTGGTCGGTCTGTAACTGATAGATAGAAACAAAAGGAAAGAAAAGAGAGGAGAAGAGAAGCTAGACGGTCTATATATATATATATATATCTATATGTCTAGATGGTAATGAATGTATAACATAGAGGATTAAAGGACACAGAAATAAATGTTCGTATCTATAAAGGTAGACAGTTGTATATAAGGGAATATGAAAGCAGACCGTTTCTCTCACCCAACACAAGGGTCCTCTCTTATAACTAGTTTTGCTGACGAACAAATGATCAAATATCCCATGTCATACAGGACAATTAGTATCTTGGCACAGAACCAGGGGGAGGGGAGAAAGAAAGAAAGAAAGAAAGAAAGAAAGAAAGCCAGCTTGGCCGAAACATGATAATGTTCGTGTTCGGGTAGAGAGGAGGAAGAAGAGAATAAAAGCAGCGGCGGACCACCATTGTACACGCCTAAGTTGCTTGGGAGAAAGCATCGCCGCCTCTTAGCTATGGTAAGTACGTACTATGGTGTTAATATTAATAATTTAGCAAGTAGGTATTGCAATAGAATCAACAGGAGACATCGTGTGGACAGTAACATGCTTGGCTAGCGCGGTTAGATACTGTACTAGTGTCGCGCGCGTAGATAAGAGCATTTTCTTATCATCACGTGCAACAGGAGTGGCTAGGATAAAATCAAGAAAAGAGCAGAAGCGCGGTTAGATAGAAGACCGTAAGATCACATTGAGTGATTAATAATACGGCAATCGGTGAACGAGGTAATTTTGGTAGTATCGTGTTATTCGACAGGTTCTATGGGCTGAGATTACTGTGTGGTATTTATTGTACTGTACTAAACTAACTATACTGGACTGTTGCAGAGCGCGCGTAGATAAGAAGCGATAAGAAAGTGGTGAGTGATGCCCAGTACGCTACGACGTACGTACCGAGTAACAGACTGAGCTGAGCTTTATGCTGATCTAAGACTTACGATTCAATAGCCAAAGGCGGTTTTGAGTTACTCCGAGTGCGAATCGTGAGCGATGTATACTGCATCAAATAGTAATTCATGATATAATACGCATAGAATACAATATTATAGAGTACAGCACGAGCCCATACGCATGCGAATACGATACAGCCTAACGGAGTTGCTGACTAATCCGAGATTAGTCCTTGGCGCTTGGTCTTTATCACATCTACTATCTACTATCTACTATCTACGCGCGCTGCCATCATCACCTACTCACTGTACTCCCCTCCACTTGGACCGCCTGACCGACGACCTTCCCTTGCTGATGAAATCTAATACTCCATTACACCGAACGTCTCGGCCTCTTCCGGTCCCAACGACAGCCGCTTCTAAAGTCATTAATAATCTCCTTTGTGAAGTACAGGTATTCAACATAGCCCCCTAAGGAAATCAATTTTCCACGAAAGCTGACCTTTCCCCCTAGTAAACGGCACACCTGCTGGGTTGTCCCAATACGACGGGGGGGGAGGACAGCAGAGGGTTCCTCGAATATCACCAGCCCACCAGTATTCTCTACGGTGAAGCAAATCCCTTCGCAAAGCTGAGGAGAAACCAGGTCAACAGCCTAGTATTGTTCTCTACGGTGACCCCCCGTGCAATCAATATCACTCTCTCCTTCAATGCAAAGCTCACCTGATACTGATACCTCGTCGTCCATCAATGGAATCCACCGCTCGCAAACCACTACTAGTTGTTCTGCTTCTTCTTCAACGTCTTCTTCCTCGGCTCGAGGCGGCTCCGTCCCCGTGCTATGCAAGCCACGCATTTCACGCAACTTTCCCCGCTCCAAGAATGGCTGTTTGACCTGCCGCTCCAGGCGGAAGAAATGCGACGAATCCAGGCCCCTTTGCACCAACTGCGCTAGGAACAAGCTGCAGTGCACGTGGGCACGGGCGCGGGCACGGGAAGAATCAGTTCTAGTTGATGAGAGCCCAGTGGGTGGTGACATCCCATACCAGAGTGTAAATAGAAGTGTACATTCAATACAGGCCGAAAGCTAACCCTAGCTTAGAAGATATCTAAGGTCGATAATAACTTGGACCTCGCGATTCCCTTTCCAGACTTGCCAGATGTGCTCGTTGGCTTGGCAAATCAACATACCTGTCCATTAAAGAGGCTGCCAAGTCTAAATTCAGATTCTACAAACCTCTTCAGAGACCTTTCATCGTTCCCCCTTCTCCGCCAAATCCCGACCAAGCCATGTTCTCGACCGGGGGATTTTTCATATGGGAAAAAGGTACTCGCAAATCCCAATGCGAGTCTCCTATTCAACTACTATGTCTCCCAAACCGCCCACCAGATAGTCGCTGCTCCGGTACATAACAATCCGTTTCTGAATATCGTCCTCCCTATTGCTTTTTCAGATCACGTGGTGATGAATAGTGTGCTGGCCATCGCAGGGGCACATCTGCGCTTCGATGAGACCCTCGATCAGGAAACAGTCACTGCAACGTGGTCGCATCACTCGCTGGTGTTACACGATCTGCAGTTAGAGCTATCCCGCAGCCAGCTCGACCAGGAAAATGAAACGCTTCGATTGTTGCTGGTTATTCTGCTTTTATGTATGGTCGAGGCAAGTTTTGTTTCTTCCTTTTCTTCTCCCATCATTTATCATCAACTGCAATTTATCTGATACCCTGCAGTCTATATCTGGAAACTCTCATGACACATTTATGCAACACTTAAATGCAGGTCGACAACTTGTCCTATCCATCATAGCCAAGCCCCAAAGAATAGAGAACCCCAAAAATGACGACCTCTGGAATTTCTTGCTCGAAATGTATTCCTACATGGTCTTGGTAGCAACCTTAACCCCCGGGGGCACACCAGGAACCCAGGCCCCAAGCCTGGATGACTTCCTTCTCTCAGCACAAGGAGTTAGAAAGCACGACATCTTTGGCAGCTTCCTCAGCGGCATCGAAAGTGTTTTCAAATTCATCCCGGAGGTATCCCTGCTCACCAGCCAGCGTCGCACCGAAGAAGAAACCGGTACCTGTTCAGCAAAAACTTACGCAAAGTACAAAGACCTCCAGTCGCGGATCCGTGTCCTGCCAGCGACCGATTCCAGCATGTCCGGCTCGGAAATGGCAACGCAGCGCGCCGCGGCATTGATAATATGGCAGTCAGCCCTGCTGATCTTCCTGCACTCTTCTTTTTGTGAATCTCTACAAGACGACATCTGCCTCGCCACGGAAATCGATATCCACGTCGAGGTAACTCTTCCACTGCTCGATTCGTTGACGCTGACACCGCTCTGCGCGATCATGATGTGGCCCGCGATGATCATCGGCTCGTGTGCGCATCAGGAACGACAGTGGGAGATGTTTCGTCTTGCGGAGGCAAGGTATAAGATGGATGCCGTCAAGCAAGGCACGAAGCTGTTGAATCTGCTGTGGATGGATCCGGACCCGAGAGCGTACGGCCCGCGTGGTCTGGAATTTGTGATGCAGAAGCGGGGGTGGAATATTTGTATGATATGATAGCATGTTTGTTACGATAGAATGTATGTCACGATATAAATATAAATGAAATAGAAAGGTATGGCCAGGAAACGCCGTATTATAACACCATAGGGATAGTTAGGAACTTATAGTATAACAAAATGTATACAATGATAACACTCTATAGCACAATGCAATCTTATCGCATCTTAATAATATGACTTAACACTCTGTACCTTGCTGATCCCTCCCTTATCCATATATCTATTTACGTCTCTCTACATCTTAAGAAATAACAAAATAAAGATCCAGGAGTGATATATCACCACCAGAAGACAACATTTCCATTTCCCCCTTTCTATTTCAAAATTATTTTGCTACAGGTTTAGAATCAGATTTACAGTGGGTGGACATATGAATGTAAACGACCCCATTTTTACACCCAAACTCATTACTTCACTTATCACTTCATAATAGTATACTACCTTCAACGATCCTCAAATTCATGTTTTAGATTGATTTACCAATTGCTCCAAATGTTGAGTTTCACATACAAACTCAGTGAAAAATCTATTAAGTCAACTTAATCACTAGTTTTCTAATGTTGAGCTAAATGAAACCTGCCTAAAAGTGATTGCGATGATTATCTTGTACTTTTCTTTGTAGAGTCAGAGAGAGAGATATTATTCTGAATGCTACAGTAAAATATAAACATGTTAAGAAAGTATGAGTTTTGGTGTAAAAAGAGGGTCGTTCACATTCATCTGTCCACATACTGTAATCGTTTCTCAAGGGGGCCAATGGCTCCTGGAGCGTGTTCTCGCTGGCTCACTATCGTGCTCAAGACTCAGAGCTCAGCCCAAGCAAGAGCAGCAACAGCTGAGGTCCAAAGACGTAAGTAGACCTTGGTCGTCTGAGATTATATCAGAAACATTCTTAGCTCATATCTGAACATCTGCGTTGGCTCAATTCCATTAAAGTGGCACGGCACTGAACCTTCAACACACTCAGGTACGAATATTCATGCCACGGAAGTCAACACATCATCTTCTCCTCATCGTCGTACTGCCATGAAGGAAAACGAATGGATAAATTAAGCGAACCCCTGAGTTTAGAGTGGGACCCCACACCACTCCCGATGCGCCGCGCGCAGGATGCATCCTTTACCCGACCATTGTAGCCGAGAGCTAGCGCAGGATTTATCCTATATATCCGCCCTCCGCATGCTACCTGCTGCCATCGTCCTTGACTTTGCTAGAGCTGGATGTGAAAGATGTGGTTTCTCCTTTGCAATATTTCCAGATGCTCGGACTTTGTAGGATTTTCACAGGCAGTGGAAGAGATGCATTGACACTAATAGCATATTTGTGTTAGCGGAATGGAAAGTTTTATGATGGGCTTTTGTATCTTAAAGATTGGCCGGCTTCACGCAATAGACAGTCAACACGGAGCATCCTATCCGAGGAATGCAATCCAAAGCTCCCTCTTTCTCGTAACCAAGTTATTGGAAGAGCAGCAATGCAGAGTAATAGAAAAAGCAGGTCATCATACCCCCCTCAAAGTTGCAGTTGCTAAAGGAGCATTCGTGACTTTTGCTGGTAGGAGGGTTGCGACGTTCCATTCACGCTCTCTTAGCCAATATGGCTCTCGATCCTGACTTGTTCGCTCGTGTAAATCTTTTGCTGTGTAACATGTTGCATGGCCTAGTCCTACGGCTGTGCTTTGAACTTTGGAACTCTGCTTCTTTCTTGTAAAATTTGGTTGATCTGCCTTCTTGAATTTAACTTGTTGGTTCGTATAAGGTTCCTTTGTGCTACTTCCTATGGCTTCCCTATATATATGATGAATCTACTGGCTTTAGCGCTGAATTGAGCATTCCAATAACCTGCTTGTGAGATCAATACTCATTGTACAAAGTCGCCCTAGGAAGGGACCGCCCCCACGAACATGAAGACCGCATTTCTCCTACTCGCATCTCTATCCTCCCTCACCAGCATCAGGGCGCACGGTGGTATCTACAACTACACCATCGGCGGCGTCGACTACGCTGGGTAAGTCCTCCTCCAACGCATCCATCCCAACCCTTCCAGCCACTCACCAACCTCCCTCGCAGCAACTACCCCTTCCTCTACGACGACGAGCAACCGCCCTCGATCCAACGCCGCTGGTACCCCGACCCGATCCAAGACGTCACGCACCCGTACCTCTCGTGCAACCGTGGCAACCCGCTCGCCACCGCCAACCCAACGCTCCACGCGCCCATCCAAGCCGGCACCAACATCAGCGTCATCTACGTCCCGCCCTACTGCCCGCCCAACATCCACCAGCCCACCACGCCTTCCGTCGTCGGCTACCACGAGCCCACGCCGCCCTTCAAATGCGACGGGCCGCGCTACTCCTGGGTGCACGGCCTCGGCCCCCTCCTAGCCTACATGGCGGCGTGCAACGGGCCGTGCGAGGACTTCACGCCCGGGGATCAAAAAGTATGGTTCAAGATCTACGAGTCCGGCTACCACAACTTCAGCAGCACCACGAAAAGGTCAACCGCCAACGAGGACGGCAACAACAGGCTCCGCGCGCGCGACCTCGGCAGCAGCCTCGGCTGGGACCAGTACACGCTCGCCAACAACGGCTGGTCGCTGCGCATCCCCAAGCACCTGCGTCCGGGAAACTACCTCATCCGCCACGAGATCATCATGATCGAGCTGTTCCCGCCCCAGCATTACCCGGAGTGCGCGCAGCTGACGGTCACGGGCGAGGGCGATATGTTCCCGAGCGACGAGTACCTGGTGTCGTTCCCGGGCGCGTATTCTTACGATGGTATGTGTTTTGTTTTCTTTCCCTTGTTCTCCTCTCTTCTTTTTTTCTTCTTTTTGGCGTAGATTGGAGAAAGGTGGTTGTTGAGATGAGAGGAGATGCTGATTTCGTGCGTGTTTGAAGATCCCGGCCTGGCGGTCGCGGGCGATCTGTACTCGCCCAAGGGCCATTCTACCAGCGTGAGTTACATCCAAGCCGGCTGCGCAAATCGGTATCTAATGACTTTTCGCAGAACTATACCATCCCAGGACCAAAGGTGTGGGCAGAGGGTGATGCGTAGGGTGTGTCGTGGCCGCGAAGGGTGATCTGAAGGTTTTATAGCATGGGGTCTATAACAGTTGGTTGTAATCACAAGCACATGATTGATTTCTCTCTTGATCGAATAGAAGCAGGAAGCCATGCACCACTCTCTTATCCTCTATCTCAATGCCAATCATGATGTAATAACCTTTAGATAACCCCCCTTCCTTCCCTTACCTCATTCCCAAACCTAACCCCAACTCCAGTTAAAGTACCATAGAGAGACTAACTCTTTCCTCCCCCATACTTGCTGTATTTACCTAGCAGCTTCACAGCTAGGGATTCAGCTATCTATATGCGTGAATGGACGATCGGAGAGTCGATTGAGAGGTGACACTTGTGGAGAGAGCTAAGCGAACATAACCCCTATTCGTGCACGTGCTCTTGTTGTGCCAACCACTTTGTCGGACTTGGATAGAAGACGTATAAAATGTTACTCACTGGTCGGGCTGGGGAAAGCTACAGAGACATTGTCGCACCAGACTCGAGATATTATTCAACTTTCTTTTAATTTATTATTTAAATCTCGCAGATGATCAACTGCAGGTCTTGTGAAAGAACAGGCATCGCACACGCGCACATGGTCATCATCTCTCGTCTCGCATCTCACACCCCATGCCCCCCCATCCCTAAATAAGCACAATTGGAAAAAGATCCGCAAGGCGATAAGCCACTAGATGAAAATGGATATCAAGCACTTGGGTGTGTGTATCGCAAAAGCCCCCAACATGTATCGCAAAAATCAGATCGCTGAAAAACACAAAAGACCGTCCCGATCCCAAGCCTGTTCTCAACGTTTTGAGGAGAGGTTGGGAGGTGAATCCGAGGATTCAGGGTTAAGCCTTCGTGCCAACACCGTCCTTGCGCTCGGAACCTTTACGACTCGACTCCTCGCTGTTGTATTTCTTCCATAACGCGGGCAGGTCTAGATTTTTGTCATTCTTCTCGGTAATCAAACTTTTCAACCACTTGTTCTCCGTCTCCAACGTCGCGATCCTGCTCTCAAAGTTGGCGACCTTGTCCGCCATGTCCTTGGCCGAACGCTCGAGCGCTTGCTCGCGTTGCTTCTTCTTGACACGGAACCGCGCCGACGCGGCGGTGTTGCGGCGACGTTTGTCTTCTTCGGCGGCTACGCGGGAGGCATCCTCGTATGATTCCGGGGAGCCTACGGCCTTGCGCTTCTCGCCGACCGGGGTAGAGATGGATGGGGAGGCAGCCGAAGTTGGTTCCGAGTACAGATCGGTGGTTTGGATGGGTGCCGGGAGACCCTGTGTCCGCGCTGGTGGCGCGTCGGTGAAGGTCTGAGCCGGTGCGGTAAAATTGAAGTCGTTGAAATCGAAATCGGCTGTTGGGCACATGGTTACATGGTCAGCGGAGCTTCTTTTATTTTTGGGCGGCCCCAACGGCCAAGTAGAAACAACGGTGGGTAACGCGGGATGGTGGAGAGGAATTGGAAGGGAGTGATAGACAGGAGGACCGTGGAGGGTGGATGTGGGCGGATCACATCCGTGGTTCACCTCCAACAAAACGTGGTTCATCTGGGACAAGATCACGTGATATGGCGCGATCTTGCAAGAAAAAAGCGTCATTATCAAGTGAGCTGGGATCAATGCCACACACCCGCGGCGCAACGCTGCAAATATGCGATGGCGCACATCTGCACTGCTGCACATGGAGGAGGCATTGAACCGGTCAGCAACCAACGAGAGCAGAAAGCTGGAGCGGATGCATGATACGCGGGGTTGGGTCTGGAATTTGCCATCACGACATCCCCGCCTGCATCACCAGTTTCTGCTCCGCGGACGGAGAGGGAGAGGGAGAGGGAGAGAGAGGACGAGCCAGAGCATCGCAAGGGAAGAGCGCAGCGCAGCGCAGCAGAACCATAGAACCGTAGAACAGAGCGTCGACTAACCTTCTTCAAAATCCAGCGGCTTAAAGTCGGGGACGGCGGGTGACACCGAGACCGGGTGTCCATGTTCTCCTCCATATCCAAACTCTCCCATCTGTAGTTCGGGGGATGTATCCAATGCAAAGTCATTCATGAAGCTTGCGTTCGTCCACAGGGTCAAGTCGTCGGTCCCGCCCACGTATGGTGCATCGGAGCTCGAGCTCTGGAAATCCTGTGCGGAGGGGACGCGGTTGAGGTCGTTGATGTAGTTGTTCAGGTGCACCCGGTTTCGGGCAGGGCCATTGTAGTTTGCCATGTTCGCGGTAGCGAAGACGAAGTGCTCCTGTCTCAAATGTAGTGAGAGATTCGATGTGCGAGGAGGCAGTCGAAGTTGAGGGAATTCGTTCTTTGTCGCTGGTGTCGTCGCTCCCGCTCTCAATAGCCGAGTGAAAATATCGCGATGGTCGAGTCACCTTTTGCGCTCGCAACAATCAGGCGGGGATGATTGTGGTCAGCTGGCGCAGGTATGTATGCGATATCAATTGCTGGTGGGATTTTTGTTGTGTATGAGGTCGAGGTCTGTTGTTGGTGGTAGTGGTAGTGGTAGTGGTAGTGGTGGTAGTGGTGGTGGAGAGGAGGAGAGAAGAAATGAAAGTCGACGGGGCCAGTGCTGAGGAAGGTGGGTTTTGGTGGTGGTGGTGGGTGGATTAGTGGTGAATCGTCGTCGTAGTTAGAATAGTAGTAGGAGTCAGTAGTCAATAGTAGTGGTAATAGTAGTAGTAATCGGAGTAGTAACAGTAACAGCAGTCACAGTAGTATTTCCTAGTGGTTCGAGGCGGGCGGAAGTGGAGAGGCCTTTGGTGGGGTTGTGGCTGCTTTGGGCTTAGTCTTCCTCCAATTCATGACTCGATTACAAATGCTGCAAAACACTCACCCCGCTTTCGGGTGGACGGGGAGATTTGATTGGAGGAAAGGCCTGGGCCGCTGGGAGACTCGGCACACACAGCCAGAGGGTTTGGTGGGGGTCGCAGATTACGGTATTCTGTGGAAGAATACCGTATTATATATACACAAATATACACAAATACCGCACTACAGCACTATACTACTATACTACTATACTACTATACTACTACACAAATACGTACTACACCACTATACTACTACACTACAGTACTATACCACAGTGCTTTACTACTGTACTGTGCTACTACTACCCAGCTACACAACAACCACAAGCTACCGAATTTCAGAATACAGAATACCTGTATTATACATTTACGATAATCCACCACGCTCCCATCCACAATATCCTGTACCAAATCCCGATGTAATGCATGGTCATATCCAAGCATAATCAGAACCAGCGCCAGACTCAGACTCAGACTCAGAATCAGAATCATCAACCTCAATATTAATATCATCCGGAACGACCACGTTTACTGATCGGGGCCAAGCTGATAAATTGCGTGCAGAACAGCCACGGGACTTGACATATATTACAGCGTGTGCGTGCGATTACAGATCACATCTGACTTTCTGCTGACAATACATAACATACTTTCGGCGTGAAAATGTTTGAATGAGGGCTTGCCCACGAACGGACTCGTCTCCGCCCACTAAAACGGCGCTGGTTGAGAAGTCATGACGGCGAGACTTCTGTACATACAGTACCGGATGATGTTCTTGAGAAGAGTAAAAGGAGGAGGATAAGCATCTCTCTCGGGAATAATCTACCGAGTCGGGCTTACATCACTCGCTTTATTAATAATCCAGCTATCTCTGGCTGCCTCAGGCCACTATCGGGAATTTACTGCTCATTCGGGATTAGCCCTCGCTGCCGGCTAAACACGGGCAAAATCCAAAATATGACGGTGGATCCATCACGTCGCACGGTGGTGCTGCACAAACGCGACGCGACGGTGACCCCCAAAGACGACATGAATCACTTGCTCAGTCGATCTTCTGAACGCAGTCGCACTCCCGCCAATTCTCACCTCATGCAAACCACACCCGATATATCATGTGCAGCATAGGAAGATGGACCGCCTTTCCATCCCCACCACCGCGTCCCTCTCCGCCGCTCAGCTCCTCCCGGCAACCCACCCCTCCGTCCGCAAAGCACTGAATCGACTCGCCCGCCCCTCCCTCCTCTCGCTCTGCCTGGACTGGCTGGACGAGCGCAATCTCGACCTCACCGGCCCGTACCTGCAAAGCCCCTCGGACGAAGAGGACTACGAACAGGATGAGAACGATCTCTATCCTCCTGCCTCCTCCCTCCCCGAGCTACGCGACCTCTACGCCGAGATCCAAAGCCACAAGGGCAGTAAACGCGATGTGGTCGACCGCATTATCGAAGGCGACTGGAGAAATGGGCTTACGCTATATCAAATGGCCATGATCGACATGCAATATCTCTATTCACATCCCACCTCGCAGAAATGGACCGCGCTGAAGATCATCCCGCTCTCTTCCTCCCAAACCTCACAGCCCAGCCATAAAACCCCGACCATACCGCGCTTCCACCCGGCGACCTTTCTACAAAACCTCCAATGCGAAATCCTTCCCGATATCAAGGCCCATTACAACTTAGACCGACACACACATCTGCCCCTCTGGATCCTCCGGGTCTACATTATCGATTCGCCCTACAACACGTCAGTCGCACTCCTGCACTCCGCCTCCTCTCGCAAGATCACCCCGGATGCCTCGCGAACATTCTACATTGCATTTCCCGATGCCTCACCACACATTTACATTTCCCTTACCACCAACTTTTCTAGTATCGCTACTGTCGAACGACCAGCAGCAGACAATAGATCGTTACGGAAGCTGGTGTTAGACGGCATACCGAAGGCGTTTTCGAGACCCAGAGAGAGGTATAAATTGGGCGCTACCAGGTTGAGTGCGCGGAACTTGGACGCATTGTGCGACTTGCGGGGTGGTGGTCGTACAAATGAGGCAGCAGGCGGGTGGGGAATCTATGCAGGAGAGGATGTAGCTGACAACCCCTTACATATCGTGCCCGTACCAAGTCCAGATTCGGGAATTGATGTTGAAGAAGTGGCGGAGGTGAGGAAGCCGGCAGGTTTCAAGAGGCGGTTAGAGCCTTCAGAGGAGACGGTGAAGAGGAGGAAACTCGTTGCCAAAGGCAGGTTCGGGAACTCTGCACGCGTCGATGACGGCTTGGGAATTGAACGGCTAGACGTCAGGATGGAAGATCTCCACCCACCAACCAATAGCGATGGAAATGGGCGAGAGCATGACGGGGAAGATGGCGAATGGAGACCGGATATCCGCATCACCTTCCATGGCTCACACGTTTTCGCGGGGATAAGAACGTTGGTTGAGCAGGGGATTGTGGACGGGGAGAGGATGCCTGGGTGGATGACGGGAGAGGAGGGTGTGAGTGTCGGGGTTGTGAGGGACGGGAGACTCGGTAGTTGATATCAGGTATAGCATATCGCTGCATGTAAGACTTAGCTCGGACGAGCACCACGGCGTTTGGGAACGGGGCAACAGGGCAAAGGGGACGTTCGATTTGGTAAATACCCTCGTCTAAGCGGAGTGTTGTATTTAGACATCAGGTAATGATTCGATATCTAAAACGAATTGAATGACTTCAAGACACGAATCCCTTTGCGATTTGCACTCTGGAATAGGTAGGCAGTGTGACCATCAGTGAACTTCGCTACCAAACGACCGCCTAGGGGGCACACTAGCTAAGCGAGACCTTCTCAGGGGTTCCCCACTTTTCTCACATCTCCCAAGCATTCAGGTACGTACCTACCTACTTATTGAATCAACTTGAAAGCTTCTTGAAGCCAGTATGAGATATACTGTATTCAAATTTGAAAGGGTGCCTCAAGTAGATGGCACAGTCTAGATCGCGACGCTTATCATAAGTTCGGTACGACATGTGTTAGATGTTACTAGCCACGAAACAACTAGATAAACTGGGAGACAGTATGCATCACAATATACTTATTTCTAACCACATCTCAGGTCTAATCGCATTACGACCCGAATCGGAACCTGCAGACCTACACTGTGCAGTCCATTCGCATCACGTGACAGTACATGAACACGAACTTCCATCTTCAGCCTCACCTGTTTCCCCATCCCGATCTCTCATTCAGATTTAAAAAAAACTCCCCAGCTATCTAACCCTCTCCCTCTTCTTCTCACCATGTACACACACCGTCCCCTCCTTCAAGCGCGCTCCATTGCATAGAACAGGCACTTCTGGCACCTGCGCGTCCCAGGAGTACGAGAGGGCTTCGTAGCTGGGGGTGTTGGTGTTGGAGCCGGAGTCGCAATCGAGCGCTACCTCGGTCAGCTCGCACTCCAGACGTGCTTCGTCGTCGTTGGGTTGGGCGGAGGGGGCGAGCTTGAGAAGACGGACGGTCGGGAGCTGCTCGTGACGAGGAACTGCAACGATGCGATGCGGCGCTTGCGCGCGTTGCGGGCTTATGACCTGTGGTTCGTTCTTCATGTTCATTAGTTGATTCGCTCTGTTTGCATGTCTTTCTTACCCTCTCTTTTCTTATTCTTCCCAGTTCAAGCTCCGGCTGGGTCAAACATGATGTTCTGTTGTATTTTTCTTTGTTTTTTATTATACCTCCAAAACTTAGGCTGAGCCAAAGGTAGAGCCAAAGGTAATGCAACATGTTTTCTACGCTCCGGCTGAGGCTTTTTTCTTTCTTCGAATGCGTATAGGATCGACGCCATCTGCATCGACCAGACGTCCAGCGCGGACGCGGAAGCAGAGCGCAGCAACCAGGTTGCGCTGATGGGCGACGTCTACGCGCGCGCGCGGCGGGTGGTGATCTGGCTGGGTGAGGCGACGGCCGAGTCTGACCTGGCCATCACGCTGATGAGGGATATTGTGCGCGCGAGCCAGCAGAAGCGCTTTCGAGGGTATGCGGTGAAGCGGAAGATGAAGAAGCTGAAACGTATGTAGGTTTTGTTCCGTGACCTGGCGCGTGGCGCATGTCGGGTGAAGCAGTGTGTGAGATTGGGCAAAATTGTTGATTTGTTTTGTGTGTGATATAGGTGCGGATAAGAAATCGGTCGCGGCGGGAACGACGACGCTGGGGATCCTGGAATCGGTGCTCGATCGTCCGTGGTTTGAGAGGATGTGAACCGTTCAAGAGGTGGCGTTGGGCAAGCGGAAAACGGTCTTGTGTGGATTGGAAAGCATCTCTTGGGATGAGCTGGCTTATGGTCTGGAAACAATACTGACTCAACAGAACATCGGCCGGCCGTGGGGTGATCACGAAGGCTCTTTTGGTGCATCGATGGCCTGTCCGGCGTTTTTTGAATCATTGCTACGACAACGCAGAGACTTGGAAAACCGCGGAATGCCAGCTCCGGAACCGCCAACATTATCTGTCGTCCTGTTTGAGGCGCACCGCCAGCAGACGACGAATCCAAAAGATGCCATCTATGGCATCTACAGTCTCTTGTCTGCGTTGGGAATCCAGCTGCCCACGCCTGACTATGCTAAACCCGTTGCACAGATATATACCGAAGCTGCGCAGATGGCCATTCTTCAAAACCACAGACTCGATCTCCTCTATCAAGTCGCCAGCTCACGCAAGATAGCCAACCTTCCATCCTGGGTGCCCAGCTTCAACGAATACAGCACCCACTACCCCTACTGGAAACCCGAGCAGTTCTCATGCAGCAAAACCTCCACCGCCACCTTCGAATTCAAAGGCGCAAACACGCTATCCCTGCTGGGAAAACGCGTCGGCACCATCACGGCAACGTCCTAGACGGTCATCGGCTGGACCGAAGCCGAAGAATTCGAATTCACGCACAACATGTCGCTCGACGCCGGCTTCCTGGCCATCTTCGAGCCCTACGTCAACGCATACCGCGAATGGTGTTCCCTCGCCGGCACGCTCACCTCCTACCCTACCGGCGAACCCGTGGCCGTCGCGCTGCGGCACACGCTCGTACACGACGAGCCGCAGCGCAAAGGCGCGCACGAAGCCAAATGGGACGCCGCCATGTTCGAGCAAGGGTTCGACAACTGGTACCTGGCGTGCAGCGCGGGGCTGTTCCCGTGGTCCACCAGCATCGAGGTCCTCGGCGCCGTCGTCGCGAGCCGGTTCCTCCTCCCCAACAAAGGCCTGCTCGCGCCGTTCTTCAACGCCCACGACCGCGCCCACCTCGCCGCGCTCAAAGCCACGCTCGTGTATCAGATCCAGGCCTGGCTGTATGCCCACCAATCCACCTGCGCGTATGCGTATATGGTGCAGACGCGCATGCGCACCAGCCGCCTGGTGGTCACCGCCGAGGGCTATCTAGGCACGGCGCCGCCGATGGCGCGCGTGGGAGATGGCGCTGTGCTCGTTGCGGGCCTGGCGCTGCCGATGGTGGTGAGGGAGGATGAGGGAAAAGGCGTGGCGAGCTTGGTCGGCCCGGCGTATGTGCATGGGATGATGGATGGGGAGAGGTGGCCTGAAGAGGAGGGGGAATTAGAGTGGATTACTTTGTCGTGAGCCTGGAGGTTTGCTCGCTTTTTCAACAAGTAGACCTCCTTATGCCCCATGTACATACATACATACATACATACATATATAAAAACATACATGCCAAAGACCACTAGCAGCGTACACGAACATAAGATATTTTCAACCGGCATCACAATCCAAGAACCCAAGCGTGTCCAAGAGTCACATTGCACATATGAATTTGCACACACATGATATTTCAGAAGACTTTTAGTCGATACGAAGAAACATAGATGCAGTCGAAAAGCAGTATTGGTATTGACATTTGATTATATAATATCTTCTTTATCATCACCATTGCACACGCTACAGAATCCAAAGTCACCTCTTGTATGAAACAATACTCACCCTACAAACAAATAAGGTAAAAAGAGCTAGCTTGCTCATCCATACCCATCATCCTCGAGACGACGACTCATTAATGAC